>Ga0194115_10004309_pt1 | contig 15431 bp, 11 predicted proteins | sample TA2MahsurfametaG_3_FD_148656 | JGI IMG/M metagenome (GOLD analysis project Ga0194115, IMG submission 148656) | Freshwater microbial communities from Lake Tanganyika, Tanzania - TA2015002 Mahale S4 surface | ecosystem: Environmental > Aquatic > Freshwater > Lake | place: Tanzania: Lake...
TCGCTTGGCGGGCCCCCCGGGAGCCCCCCCCCCCCCCCCCGTGAAAGCACCGTCACGCTGGTCCGGCTGCTCTTCGAGCACGGGGCAGACGTTACAAAACGAGACGACCATGGGGACAGTCCCCTTCACTATATTGCCAGGGATCTCACCAATGAGAACCAGCAAGCTACTGTGGCGCTGGTCCGGCTGCTCTTGGAGCACTGGGCAGACGTTACAGGCAACGGGTTGACTCCCCTTCATTTTCTTCTCAGGGACCTCACCACGAATGATTACCATGAAGGCACTGTCACGCTGGTCCGGCTGCTTGTGGAGGAGCACGGGGCCCACGTTTCAGAACAAGATAGCGAAGGGGAGACTCCACTTCACTATCTTGCCAAGAATGTCATGTATCCCGATCCCGAGGTGCCCACCCACCACAGGTCTCGCTACCAACAAGCTATTGTGGAGCTGGTCGGGCTGCTCTTGGAGCGCGGGGCAGACGTCACAGCACAAAACAGCGAACGGTGGACCCCGCTTCACTGTCTTGCTGCTAATCTCACCTATGAGAACTGTGAGGACACTGTCACGTTGGCCCGGCTTTTCTTGGAACACGGAGCCGACGTCACAGCGCAGACTGTCGAAGGGGTCACCGCTATGCATCTTCTCGGCTGTAGTTTGACGTGGCACACTAATGAAACAGTGATGACGATCATCAGGATGCTTATGGAATACGGCGCCGACATGGCAGCTCAAACCAACTCGGGTCACACCGTCCTGCACTATTTTGTCGACGACGATAATGGACGGCGTCATACGAGTATGACGATGATGAGATTTCTGTTGGATAATGGAGCCGATGTGAACTCCCAAACTCAAGCCGGACAGACGGCGCTTCATTTCATTTGCAAGAATCCAAGCATGAGATGGGATGCGATATGGAGACCATTAACTCTTTTGTTGGAACACGGTGCAGATCAGACGATTCAAAACAACGATGGTATCCTTCCTTTGGATTATTGCACCGATCCTAATCTGTTTGATCCCTCTTGTGTCTTCCTTCTTATTCGATCCTGGGTGGCAGCAGGCCTCTTGTAGGCTTCCAAGCGACTTGGGGATCGACTGTGCCGTCCTATCAACTAACTTCTACAATGTAACCCCTCCTAATCGTTTTCTATTTTACTGTTAGTATGGAACCTCATGTAGACGGATCGTAGTTGTTTTGTAACAACAACTAGTAGTATCGCGAACTGCGGTGACAGAATTGTAGCTATCGTAGCTCTCGGTCTTGGAGGCAAGCCGGCCACCGTCGACCGTTATCACAGGGCGGCGGTTAAGTTTGGATTCGGGCGAGGACATCATATCAAAGCAATGCCTCTAGAGTAAAAGTCGGAGAGACCTTCATGATCTGTAGCAACGACATTAGCGAGTACACATGCTGTTGTAGGTACGTCAAGACACGAAAGACTACAGATACAGGTAGTACAGTACAAGACAACGACCACACAAAAAAGAATACGTAGGAACAAGGACTTATCCTAAAACAGCACGACCAGCGGATCCGTATCCAGTTGGTCGGACATAATTCTTCATGGTATGTTTTTTGCCAGCCTTGACGGTGACACCCCGGGGTCCATTATTATTCCCCACTGTCGTCAGAGTATCATCGGGTGTTGAATGACATCCGTAGGGATCCTTATTCCGAAGTTTACGTCCTTTTTTACCCCAACGTTTGGTTCTTGTAGTACTGCTAGAGTTGTTGTGATGGTTGCCCTTCGTCGTCGTCCCGAATGTGGAATTCCCACCATCTATAAGTTCCAATAACATATCATCGTCTTCAATGCTATCCTCATCACCACCACCATCATCATCATCATCATTGTCGTCATGACTATGTTCCTCGCAACTTTCTTCGTCTTCGTCACCGAAACGATTGTCTTCCTCCTTCTCTTCCATCATTCCGGTAGATATTGCCTTGGTATGTTGTTTTGCTAATTTTTCTCCTAATTTCTTCGTATTCCGGATTGCTGTCTTTAATGTTTCCTTTTGATACAAATCATCATCACAATTGGGTGGTGCATGACAGTATAGTAATTTCCCAGCAGCATATTCCTTAATAATAATCCGTGATGCACGTTGAAAGTCCGGTACACCACTCGATGTCGCTAACATACTTCGAGCGATACAATACGTCGTCAAGAATTCATCAACGGTCGGATGAGGGATACTCCCATCTTTCGATGCTAACATCGCATCGGCTGTTGGCATGGGGATTTGTATCCCATATCTTGCATTTAATACCTGTCTTGGTATTCTTCGGCATAAAAGATCAACGACGGGAAATGGATCACGCATCTGTGCGATGGGATAGACTCCAGCTGCAATCAGATCTGCTGTATTATTTACAAAGGACGGAAAGACAAGACCTGGACAATCACATAGCATCATCCTTTCTCGGTCTGGAAGGAGGAGGGTTTGGAAATGTTTTGTCTTTCCTGGTTGTGATGCGACGCCGACACGGACCACTCCGTGTGCAAAACGAGAATTCCCCATGAGGACATTAATGACAGAACTTTTTCCAACGTTCGGAAATCCCACCATCCCAAAGGCAAGACGATCATATTTCGGATCAGGTTGGCAATCATTCTTCGCAGCAAACTGCCAAAGCCAATCAAGAAGTTCTTGACGAGTTAATGGCGTTTCGATGCCGACATAATCTAAGGAACAAGACATGTGTTGTGTTTCAGGATCGATTTCCTCAGCAGGATTTTCCCCTTTATTCTCCTCCTCCTCTTCGTCATCGTCCTCATCCTTCTCATCATCATCTTCTTCATCCACGTGTTCGAGTCCATCATCCGATGACTTTTCAATGGTATCATCATGGTCGTTATGCATTGCTTGTTCTTCTGCAGCACGTAAATCCAATGCCGCCTGTTCTTCATGTGCTGAAAAGAAGACATGGATCCAGGGATGATTTGGATTTGAAAAATATTCATGCCATGCTCTTCGTTGGGATGCCGTTAGATAATCACTTTTGTTAATTAATAATACCATTGGTTTTTGTAATTCTTCTGTTGCATATGCTTTTAAATCTTTCGAAAGATAAAATTGTGGATTCCTTGCATCGACGACTTGTACGACACAGGAAACACGTTCCATAACACGCCATAATTGTCTCCAAATTTCTAAATTCTTTTCAAAGGGTGTCACACCGATAGTACTATTCATTTCTTGGGAATGAACAAATTCATCTTCCTTCATTGCAATCGAACGACGCCAATTTAAAAAAGATTCATTTTCTTTACGATCTAATTCTTCTGGTGTTGTCGTTTCATCCCATGCTGGACGTCTTGGGACTGATAATTCTTGAAAGGCAAAACTTGATTTTTTCGATCGGACTTTACCCTGTTCCCATGGAATTATCATTTCATCATCATCGGTCGTGTGTTGTGCAGTTGCATCTAACATGACATATTGTTCTTTTTGTGTAGCGAATTCACGTTTGGCCATTTCGGCTTGGATTAAGAAATCATCTAAATCATTCATATCCAAGACGGAAGCCTTATTATCTTCTCTTTGAATATTAATCGATTCGACACCCTCACGCATTGCCATCCCATTCAAACTAGCTGATGGGATATGTTTCTTCCGACCACTTTTTTGTAAGGCACGACCCATCCCCGCAGCACGTTCATTCTTTTTGGGTTTCCCCTTTCGAGAGGTACCTAAATTTCGTGGCATGTTTGTAGTTGTCTTGTCTGCCTAGGCCGTCTGTTTTTTTTTTCCTTTTGTACAAGTATGAAGTGTCTATGAATGTCGAGTCGATACCGGTACTCTCTTTTTGCATAATAAGTTATCCTAGATTTTCGAAACCTTGCCTCTTCTTGTCGGCGGGAAAATTTCCATGTCCTACCACGGAAAAAAATTGAATGGTTCTTGGATCATCGTGGTCGTTCGACGTCTGTCCCTCTCCAGACATACAGGATTTATCCACCTTCCACGTGACAGTTGAACGAAGGAAACGTACGATGGTGGTGGGATGATTGCTTGTTCTGAAGAAACACTACTAGTACAACCCCCGTCCCCACACCGCCGATTGTGTTTACAAACAAAAGTATCTCTACCCAGAAATCGATCTTTCTCCCCGGCCCGTCTTACCTTCCATACGACGACGACGACGACGAAGCATAGGAGGAGATGAGGAGGATGACATCTCGGATAGGAATAGCCCTACTAGTGGTTGTTCTCGTCGTAGCATCAGTCTCGGCAAATTCATCGTTCTTGGGAAGGTCCAACAACAAGCCGACGTTCGTAGGCGTGAAGTCTCGTGTCCTTCCACCGTCTATCGAACATGTCAAAGTGATCCGAGGAGGAGAAGCTGCTGCTGCTGCGGCAGCAGCAGCTGTTGAGGATGAAATTGAAATTGAATCGAGTGATGAAGAAGTTGATGAATCAGAAGAGGAAGAAGAAGAGGAAGATGAGGTCGAATTAGATCCAAAATTAGCCAAGGCGACTCAACAAAAGGCAGCGACGATTAAGACAAAAATGGTTAAGGAATCCATTGCGGAAGCTGTTGCCAGCAAACCACAAACGAAGACAGCAACAAAGAAGAAATCATCATCCTCTTTATTGAAAATGTTTTATATCCCATACATTATCAAGGCATGTTTGAATCCATTTACATTCATTCAAATGACAAAGGCATATTGGTCCTCCTTGATTCGTTTAGATTATTTAGAATCGAAAAAGGACACATCCCAAGATTTACGTAGTGCATTACAAGATAAGGCAAAAAAGAGTGGTGGATCTTCATCATCCACTTCTTCAAGGGGGAAACGAAAATTTAAACCTGGACAAGCCAAGGTACGTAGCGTCCAAAAATAAAGTGACCAAAAAAGGATGACTGGATGGGATTGTTGATCATTGGGTGCTGGTGAGATACATGGGAAAAAATCCCCCGTGCACGGGATATTTGCTCATACGAACTCCTTTTGTTGTTTGCTCTACTGTCCCTTCCAAAAATGTAATGATAGACTTTGTCAGATTTGCCCCAACTCAGTACCTGAGGTTAATGAAGGGAATGCCTAGAGTGGGGTGGGCTGGGGAAGGAATAACTGTTGAAGAAGAAAACAATATTTTCGGGTGATCGAATATTTTGTGTTTTCAAAAAGGCAGCAAGTTTTTTTCCATCCAACACACACACCACGAAGGGTCTATTCCCAATCGTCAATGTTTGAGATATTCTCCAACATACGCAATATAGGCGGTGGGAAGTGAGGGTCCGCGCACCCTCACCCATCCCCTATACTCGTAGAGGAATGACGAAGTCAATGCTTCCCCATAGTTAACTTCGGAAACTATGGAGAGCAGGATTTCTGAAAAAGGAGATATCTTTCAGACAGTGACAAAACATACATAAGTAATTCATATTTTGATTACGTGATTACATCCTCATTGTTTCCTAGTACTGTATAGGCTATCGAAGTAAAGGAAAAAAAAATACTCGTCAAAGCTATTGTAGGAACAAGGCAGCCATTGCCATGGCGGCAAGTGGGACAGTAAAGTTGTCATCCCCGATGGGTAATAATTCCACAATCGAGGAAAGGATACTAATTCCGACTATTCGTAATGCCAGATCGGTGGAACTGAATCCAATTTCCAAACATCCTGTATATTGAAGCCAATTGACTAGGCCATACGATACGAAGGAGGCTGAAATAGCAAATGCGACTGTCCCCGCCACAGATTTGTCATTACTGAACCACCATTTATTCGTCTTCCCAAATCGTCTTCCAATCAAGTCTGCCATCCCATCACCCGCCGCCATCGTAGATGCAGCGACGATACCGATCATACTCGTCCTCCAAAAGACGAGAATAAACAAAGAGAGTAAACATACATAGATGAATGGCCCACCAAGAGCCTCACTCTTATCTCCACTTCGACTCACTGATCGTGCCAAACTTGATTCACCTTCGCCAGTCGCTGCCAAATATAATCGTACGGCATTTAGAACTGTCACAATGAGAGCAAAATATCGTGCTCCATCGGCTGACGAAAACGCGGGGAATGTCACAATGAAGGCAGGAGCAAGTAGTGTATGTTGAAGTTTACGACTCACTTTGGAGGAATAATATCCCCTTTCGTAGCCCAATCCAATACCCTTGACTGCAACGACGGCCAAGATCGTTGCGATCACCGTCGATCCGATATCTCGAAGGATCATCGCATCAGTATAAATACCATAGTCCCCACTGACTGGATCGAATGGACCTGGAACGATACCCATTTTGGCTGCAATTGCAAGTGTCGTCACACCCGTCACTAGGCCTGCCGCAATCGTCGCCTTGGAAGATGTCCCCGTTTCTGAATCATCAACGTCCTGTGCAACGCTCGTACTCTTTGGTACTGCCATTTGTAGGTTGGGACTAGAATTCGCCAAAGCCTTATCGAATACTCGGGACGGGACTCCGATCGCTGAGATTTCTCGAGGACTTGAGAAGGCAATCACTGTTGGCACAGGACATATAGGGTTCCACAACATCAATAGTGTCGCCGCTGGAATCCTCCATCGCCGTTCCAAGCTCTTCATCGTCGTTGAGACCTTGTACGAAGACAGCGAGGCCGATTGTTTCGCAACGTTCCTGACTTTTCCGGAGGTTTAATGTTGTACCAAAACTGCGATAAGATGGATCATGCATTGACAACTCCGATATCCATCGACGGTAGTGATGCTGATGGTGAATGGAAAAGAGAGAAACCGATGACATCGAGAGAACATCATATGCCTCCACTGGTAAGTTGAAGGCGAAAGCACAGCAACCGAACGTTGCTCCGCATACATACGTCACAAGTCAACATCTACTAGATAATAGTCATACCTATGAGAAGTGCATCTGTACATATGAACGAACTGACAGGGACAGTGAGGGTTTGGTTTCAGCGGTACATACAGTACCTACCTGTTCCAGGCCGGAATAGATGTCGTTCGACCGCAGACTACTGCTCGACTCAACACGTCGTAGCGTTACGCACAGCTGCTTCAAATAGAGCTAACTGTGGGTTGAGTAGTTGTCTAGTGTACTTTATGCGATGTTGGGATATTCGCCCAAGTAGAAATCTCATCTAGGTGTCCTCTAATTGGATTTTATGTACACGCTCGGACAATGCGCTTGGCAACATCCACCGTAGCATTGAATGTCGCCATTTCGCTAGGACCAAATTCAATCTCTTTCGCCTTGGATCCGTCGTGATACGATTCCACATAGGCATCAGCAAAGGCGATGAGTCCATTTTCCTCCGCAGCCTCACGGAATTCGCCACCCATCTCAGCTAGATTCAGGATTACGACCAACATTCGGTGCATTATTTCCAACGAGGCACTTTCAAGCGTCTCATCCATTCGCTTCTTGAAAGTCGGTAGCTTGATGAGTGTCCTAGCCACATCGGGGTAGCCAGTCGCCATTGCAAGGCAGCCCGCGGCGGCCCTCGCGCATCCAAAATTGTCTTCAAAATCCGATGCAAGAGCCAACCAGAGTCGCAGTTCCTCCTCCTCCTGAAGTTGTTTCATGAATTCGAAGTTGCCGACCATGTTAACGAGAGCCTCGGTGGCGGCTTGTTTCACCATCTCGTGCTGCGAAAACATGGCAAACTTAAATGCGGCAAGGCCACGTTCAGCGACAATCTTGTTTTTCGTATCGTCACCGAAGGATGCAATATTTGTTAGGGCCATTAACGCTTCGAACTGTTGTAGATCGGATGAACCGACTTCTCGCACCAGTTGAATGAGTGGCTTGATGACACCCATTCTCTGCGCTGAAGTCAACAGGCTGGGGTTCATAGTCACGAGCATCTTCCCCATGCAGTGTCGCATATTCAAGATTATTTTCTTGCGGAGGTCAGAGGGATTCTTCTCCTCCTTATCAATTTGGATCATTTTGCTCAGTACCCCTTGTTGAATCATGGTACCCCGCACCGACGGTTCATTGGCCAAACGATTCAACCCCAGCACAACCTGCTCCAAAGTTTGATCGGAAGCTCCATCGGCAAGTTGACAAAGTGCTCGTGGGACGTTCGCCGCCGCCATTTTTCCGATTCTAACTCCACACTGTTCTGGTGAATCTTCCTTGAGCTCAGGCTCATCGTCGAATTCCTTTTCCTCGCTTGTCTTTTGCATTTTCTTGAGCTCGTCGTACTGTTCCATTGTGACTTGTTTCCCTTCGAAGGCTTCTTTTCGCAACTGCAGGGGAGTTGCTGCCATCATTTGGAACGCCGAGGCTAGACCAAATGCCGACAGTGCTTCGCCGGCATGTGGTCGGTCGGCGACTTTGACCATGAGCTCAAGACACGAATACTTGGACTCTTTAGTTGCTTTGAAGCCATGTGCCAGCTCCTCTTTCACCAACGTCTTCGATACAAGGTATGTCAAGACTTCTACACCACGATCAATCGACGATAAGGCGCCAGTATCCACTGCAGTAACATTCTGGTGCAGAGAGGCTTTGCCACTGTCCATTTCTCCCTCCTCCAACATGTAACATGCAGCCTCAAGTAAGCCGAACAGTTCGATATCCTCTGTTTCTTCGGCAGCGAGTCCCAGTTTGGCAACAGCCGACGCCGCTGCGGTTCGGACATCACGGTCTAGGTGGCTCACGAGACCTTTGATTTCCGGTTCAACCAGATATCCACCAACACTAGGCCGGGTTTCCTTCACTGATGCGGCCGCCGCAAGTAACTCGGCAACAAGACACAAGGCTGTCTTCTGGTCGGATCCTGCAAGACTTTTCAAGTGTTCTCTGCATTCAGGCCATCCATTCGTACCCATTGCCCAACCACCTACAGTTCCATTCGCCAGAAGCAGGGCAGTGGCAAGTGCAGCCCTCTCCATCATCTTTTCGAAAGTCACCGGGGCCGGAACGGGATCATTTTCATCTCCATCTACGACTTTACCTTCTTCGTCATCATCTTCCTTGATTTCTTCGATGACAACTCCAAGGTTCTCAGGTTTCTTTTCGTCGTCATCCGTGCTCTTCTCGCTGAGGCCCAATAGAGGTCGGACAGCTTCTCGCATTTTTGCTTCCGCCTCCAGGGCCGCAAATATTTTTCCCATAGCGACTGTCATTTCTCGTCGCAGGATGGCATCATCGGCAGCGACTGTACATTGTAGCATTTTTTCCATTCCGCCAGTCTTGATAAAAATCATTGCTCGTTCAAATGCCCAAGCCTGATCACGCGTCTTCTTTTGGTAGCTTCTTTGCTTGTACGCTGACAGAACTTGGGGAGAAAGTTGGTCAAGTTCACGCTTTGTTTTGGGAATGGGCAAGTCGACATATTTATCAAGTGACGCTCGAATAATATTTTCTCGTTGAGCACCTGCCATCCATGACGATAGGATATCGTTGGCAGCACGAACAAGAGTTAGGTTCTTGGACGCATAGGCTGCACATAGGGCATCCACCAAACTTGCATAGTGAAGCTTTGTTTGACCAGTGATTTCACCGTCCGGTTCTTCGTCACGATCCCAATGAAGGATTACTCGCGAATAAATTGCCATCGATCCGACGACCAAATCAACCTCCTCAGGCTTACTGCATGAGCCGATGATCATACCGGAGAGCGTCTCTTGAATATCTTCCATCAAAAATGATCGACAGAATACAGGATGTGATCCTGCACAAGACAGGCACTGTAGACTGATGTATCGAGCCTTCAGGTCGACCGACGGGTCGTTTGAGATGTCAAGTAAAACTTGAACTCCGCCTAGACGTCCAAGTTCAGTACTTCCTCCCTGTGTGTCGTCATTCAAGAGTCCCAGAAGGACTTTGACGTTGTGGAGTATTTTGTCATCTTTCTTCTTGATGGCATCAAGGGTACGCGACAGCGGAGTATTGTGACTATGTTTCGTGTCACTGAGGTGTTGGGCTCGGACTGTATTCAATAGTTGCGTTGCCTCCTTGTTCCCTGGATCGAAGGCCAAGAGACTTAAGCAATCTTTGGCAGCTAGCTGCAAATCTTCTTCCTTTCTTTTGTGCGGCATGTTGGCCTGCAAGAAGAGGGACTTGGCTCGTCGAAATAAAATCTTCGATCTTAAATTGTTATCATTTTCCACGTCTAGAAGCGACAACGCAGTTGTACAGTCCTCCTGACATTCCGTTAACTTGACTGCCTTCAGGTAGCACATGGCCCTGTTGGATAACAGAGCCGCCTTGAGTAGGTGAGGAGTGGCAACGGCACGATCTATCTGAACCAAACCTTGAGAGTATGCCTGAATGGCGCCCTCCACATCAGACCGCTGAAAGCAGTCATTACCTTTTCGCTTCCATTCCTCAGCGCTATCTTTCAGATCTTGATCAGCAGGCATCTTGAAAGCGGATCTTATTCAGGTAGAATCAAGTGAAAGTAAATGTCGTTTGCAACAAAAAAATTTGCAAATGATCGAAAAGTGAACTTTGGTCGTCGTCGAGAATCGTCTTTGGGTCGGTGGTGATGGTGCTAGGGTCATCGAGTCATCGATGATGTGACAATGAGAAATGACTATTGTGTGGGGCAAAAGACTGTCTCGAAGAAAGTCGACGGTAGTTGGTCTTTGTATTATCATATCTAAGTAGGGTAGATATTGGTCCTCCCTGGGTGTCTGTCGTGGACGATTCCACCACGGCAGATCCAGAGCCACAGAATTTCACAATACGGGATTTCGACGTTACTTAGGGGGAATCATCCGGGATATTCAGTATTCGTGTGGACTGGTCGTATACTCGCACAAGTGGCGCCATTTTTCTACTATAGCCCCTGACATTTTCGGCCAAAATATTTAGCCTACTGGATCGTGTAGAGAGCGGTGTGAGTAAGGCAACTGACAGTGAGACTGTGAATGCCGGCAGGCTTCCAAGGGAAAGAGACTTCGGGCCCCCTGCCTGTCAGATGCCCTCCCACGAATGGTTGTCAGTTCTCTCATTTCTTGGTAAGGAAGGGACTCGAAAAGTGTAGTGCAACTAAGACTATGGATCAGAATTTCAATCCATGGAAACAGTTCCTCGCTGACGTTTCGGAACTGGCCAAGGATATTCGAGATAGCAGTAAGAAAGAGCGTCCTTTGCCACCTCCAAGGCCTGTATCACCTGATAGGGATGGCACATCTGTTCCGAAACATGTTCCGACCGAGACCGAAAGCCAGCGTTTACCATCACCGGTGCCTGAAAAGCAGATGACGAAGAATGTACTTCATGTGATTGAAATACCCAAAGAGACGATCGATGAGACTCCACTTGGTCCCGCTGATGATGACTGGGAGGTCATTTCGGAAAAGGCATCCGTCCGTTCGATGGGGGAGGAGGTACTGCTCGGTCGGGTAGGCTCTGTTCGGTCTATCGACCATGAAAATTCATCCCATACAACGCTTTCTGTACCATTCAAGATTCAGCGAACACTCGAAAGGACACCATCATCATCGACGCTTGATTCTCAGGACAACGTATTGGGACCATCTGGAAAGGGAGTGTTGGGGGTTGATTATGTCGAACATATTGTCCTCCCAACTGATACGATGGAGGGTGTATGTATTTCCTATAAGGTCAGCGCTTCCAGTATACGACGTGCCAATCACTTTTCAGGGAATTCGTTGCATTCGGCTCCAAAGAAGCTTTTGATCCCACTTTCCAAGAAGGCTCTCCGAACGGGGTACATCAGAGTACAGGATACGGACACGAAAGAATACAAATTGTCATACTTCCAAGCCGAATATCCAGATATTAGTGCCGTTGAGGCAAGAGCGTAAGTTTTTCTTTAGAGAGTGCCCTTTCGTGCAAGGAAAAAGATAGACTCGGAAGTCTAAAGGATGTGTTTGTTTCTGGCAGATACCTCGAACTTTCCGACTGGGAATTGAAGGAAGCCTTACAATCTGCGAAGGAAGATCGAGAATGGGAAAAGGAGGAATCACAGGGAAATGAACTCAAGGCAGGCCAAATTGGAGTCCAAGTCCATTTCATAGGAGGAAAGCCGATGATGAATCTCAAGGGGATTGGAAAATCAACAAAGAAGGTATTTCAACAACAGATCAAAAAAGTATCGAGAGATAGTGGATCGGAGAAACCAAAGAAGGCTGAATCTACTCCGAAAGTTAAGATTTACTCAGTACCACCACCAATCGCTTCGAAATCGGTGTCGGTAGAAGATTTGTTCAATGTAAGTTGTTTCTCTTGGTTCACATCGTTCGTCGCCCAGTTTCCTCCGGATAGCTCCTTATGCATTAGCTTAATTCCACAGGCAGCTCCACAACACAACAATTACGGTTTCGAAATGAAAGATATCCCAAAACGAAGTATACCGCTTGAGTCGGACTAGATTTGGAAAAAATGCGGAAAAGATTGTGTGATCCCTCGAAACGTATTCGTGGTACCCATACTTGTAATATAGAATTTGTTGTTGTATAGACAAAGGAGAACGCAAGTGTTCACGAGCGTTTCTTGTTGTATAGACAAAAGAGAACGCAAGTGTTCACGAATGTCCATTAGAGGAGCGTTCGTAACTTTCTCTATTAGAATGCTGGAAATTATTCGTGCCCATGTCTAATCCAAGCTTCACAAGAATGGAACCATGAAACAAACAGATGGAAATAGCGTAGGTTTCTTTTCGTTTACCTCAATGATCCTTAGTCCTAAAGGAGTCCAGCAGCCTTGAGAGATTCTTCGACGATTCCCTCAAAGGCAGGATCCAAGACATCGAGCGGTGGTCTACAATATGCAGCATTCACCAGACCAATTCTTTTTGCGGCCCATTTCGTTGGAATTGGGTTACTCTCACAGAACAAATTCTTATGCAGCATCCGTAGGGGGTCATTGATCTGCTTGACGAGAGTCGTATCGCCCTTTAGGGCTGCATGGACCATGTCATGAATCTGTCGTGGTACGAGGTTTGCCGATACGGATATACACCCATCACCACCCTGTAATACAAAATCGTCTGTCGTATCATCATCCCCACTATACTTCAAAAAGGTAGAATCTCTATCTCCCAATAGCGTCTTGAGCGATGCTAGTCTACTTAAGTCTCCTGTCGCATCCTTAACTCCAACAATACTCTCGTGTTCTGACAATAAGGCCACTGTTTCATCCGCAATATTCGACCCTGTTCTACCCGGAACGTTGTATAGAATCACTGGTAGGCCCATGTCGGCCATAGTAGTAAAGTGCTTGACAAGTGCCCGTTGGGGTGGTTTGACATAGTATGGGTTCACAATGAGATTAGCATCAGCACCTAAATCGATTGCTTGTTGTGTCATGGCCTTTACGGATTCAGGGTTGATAGTCCCGGTACCGACTAGTAATGGTACCTTTCCTTTGGCGATGTTGGCAATTGTTGTCAATACCAAAGCTCTTTCATTCATCGTCATGACGGCTGCCTCTGCTGTCGTCCCAAGGACACATAGATTATCAGTACCTGCTTCCAAATGAAATTCAATCAACTTTTCCAGCCCCGTAACATCAATCGTGCCATCATCGTTGAATGGTGTAATCAGGGCACACGTTGATCCCTTTCTCAGTGGCATCTACATCACACAAATATCCCACAGGAAAGAACGCACCGAAGTACATGTCAGATACGAACACAATAGATGATTCAATCCAACTGCACCCGATCAAGCCACCTACCATCTCATTAGAATTTGTGCCGACGTTTAATGATAACTTTTTTCTTCGGAAGCTAGGTTGATGCGTGAAAGCTGCAATCGACAAAAGGGTAACGTTAGAAGGACTACCTGATGAAGGAATGTAGAGAAGTAAACAAACATACCGTAGGCTCCGCAAAAGATTACGAGAAAGACGGAAATTGTTCTCATCGGAGGAATCTTGTTCTGCAATCGGAACAAGTTTAGGGGTATGATTTCAAGTAGGACAAAGACGGATAGAGCGTCAACTGTACACTAGATACCGACGTCTCCTTTTCCTCAAAGGCAAGTAGCCTGTTTGTCCACTTTGTCCAATGTATAGGGTCCCTTGCTGCAGTCGTGGCTCACACGCTGCAGAGGTACTCGGTTCCTTTTGTCAGACGACTTTTTTGATTTCGGCACCCTGTCGTCCGTTGTGCCGATCCATCGTGTCTGGTCGATCTGTGTGGCGAGAAGCAACTCACTCTATGACGTACGGGTGCAAGACGAAGTCCGATTAGTCGTTCCGACGTGAGAACCATTTTTTACGATCCGCTTCCACCCATGCTCCTGTAACGAACATCTGAAGACTAACTTACAGCTAAAGTAACATTACCTTACTGCTACAACGTGTAAAGGGTGTCCTCCCATCGAAGACTTCCCAGCGACGTCGAGACAACGACAGCAGGCAGTAACGACGACGACGACAACAGTAAAGGAAGGAGAGCAGCGAGAGAATGAGTACCTCGTCTGGCTTGACTTCGATTGCGGCGTCGTCAGGAACGTTAGCGGGTGCTATTGTTACCGATGATTCCAAAACCCTTTCCCGAAACGCATTATATACACCTCTTCGTGCATATGAACAGGACCAGATAGATCCAAACACATACATGGGGACTCTGAAAAGTATTCCTATATCATTGAAGGAATCAAGTCTCTCATCCTTTATGCATCGTGTCAGTGAAGATTATCATCGAAATCGTGCTAAAGGTCCAGATCCTAAAAATAATGGTAGTCGACCAATCAGTGTTTCGGATATGGAAGATCGACTGCGTCAACGAGCTGTGACATTAGTCGGTGGGGGTATCAACTCTTCCATGATAACGTCAAAAAAAGGACAAAGTCGTCAGACGAAAGACCGGAAACGACCTCGTCGTGAATGGAAGGAAGTAGAAGCGAAACTCAAGAGAAACAATCCTACGAGCATGGATGTCATTACCTTTTTGCGATCAACGAATGACCGTTGGAACAACTACATTCATCAGGTGTTGCAAATAGGGTCCAACAAGGTTCAGAATCCAAAGTTACCCGATGAGATGGATCTACGAGTCATCAAGGCTAAGTTGATCGCAGTTCGAGATGACATCGAGTTATCAGGTGCTCGTGTCCGTATCGATTCTTGTAGGTCGAAGCGTCACCTGGTGAATGTCCATGGCCTACTTGTTAGTGAGACCAAAAATACCTGGAGTATTGCCATTCCTAAACGTCCCCAAGGGAAGAAAAGAAAGCGGAGTGAAGCTCATGATGATGATGGAACAGGTACTGTAAAGGACTCATCAGGAACTACAGACTCCGTAGACATCGTATTGGTTCCAAAAGATGGATCCTCTTTGGATATTATCATACCATTATCATTAGGTACCGGAACGCCAGATCTCGAGCCGACGAGATCAAGTACCTGTAGTCAAGATGCTGTGGATTCTATGTTTCCGATTTCAACAAGATCTATCTTCGTGAAACTTTCTACTGGATGATACAGTACAGAAGACTATGGTTTGTACTGTAACTCGGTATCATCGCGAATCACATTGTT
>Ga0194115_10004310_pt1 | contig 15430 bp, 4 predicted proteins | sample TA2MahsurfametaG_3_FD_148656 | JGI IMG/M metagenome (GOLD analysis project Ga0194115, IMG submission 148656) | Freshwater microbial communities from Lake Tanganyika, Tanzania - TA2015002 Mahale S4 surface | ecosystem: Environmental > Aquatic > Freshwater > Lake | place: Tanzania: Lake Tanganyika...
GCAAGTTTGATTTCGATGGGAAGACGGGAGTCGGACCGCGATCATTTCCGTGGCTGCAGGCGGAGACCGGCAATGGAGTCGTGAGAGATCGAACAACTGCCGAGCTGGCACGTAAGGCGGGCGAACGTATGTTGTGCGAAAAAGGCAAATCGCGCGAAAGAGCCGTCGCGGACGACTTGCGGTCTTTCAACAATAATGACGCGTTGACCGTGATCGGTATCGGCCTCAACACGACAACTTCGCAGGACAACTTCGCAGTTCTACGTAGGCTGCTCGAAGATCCCACATGTGGGGACTTAACCCCAGTCGGGTCTGTCGTCGAAGTGTCGTCGGCAGATGATCTTGCGAACGCTATGCGAGCTGCCCTCTTCACCAAAGAGCCATGGCCTCCCGTATGTGATGAAGAGAACCTTGAATCGGGAGCCGCAGTTTATATTGCAGAACCTGTGGAGCGAGCAGACATCTTCTTGCGCTCGCGCGAGAAGGTGTCCGAGATTCAGCTTGTTCGACTCGGAAAGAGTGGTGCTACTACGATCACGCTCCTCAAGGCTGGGTCACTTGGGCCAACCGGCGTGCCTGCCGGCATCTCCGTAACGACAAGGCAATTGGATGATGCTCCAACCCTTGAAACAACCCTGATTTTTGACGATCCCACAGAGGACTGGGTTGGAGAGTGGGTCCTCCGTGCTTGCAATGAATCGCGTACGGGCCCAGCTGAACTCGATGCTGACGTTGTGATTCGTGGCTGTATCGCTTTCGACCTCGCGGCTGGCTATGAAGACCTTGTCGTTGACCGTGCGGATGGCGTTTACCTCGTTCTACAGCGATGTGGCGACGATGCGTCACGCCTCTCTACCGTCAGTGCCCTCTCGTTGAGCGCGGAACTGCTTGTCGACGGCAAGAGAGTTCAGACAACCCTAAAAGAAGGCGAGTCCCTTCTTAAGGTTCCGTTTGTCCCGACTGTTGCTTCATTGGGTGGTGCAACCAAGAAGAACGTGAAACTCCAGGTCGTTGAGCTGAACGCCTCGTACGAAGTGTTGAAAGGCTCACGACCCGTGGTACTTGAGTGGTCTAAGAGCAACTCAATCTTTGACATCTCACTGCGTCTCCCCCCAAAGACCCCATATGTCGAGCAACTTGGCTGTGGGTCAATTTCAAAAACGAGTAAAGGCGTGGTTTGCGAGTTCCGTGCTGTGGCAAGTGATGCGGAAGGACGAGTGTTCACCGACGGGCCGGAGATTGAGCCGCTAAAGAGTTTGGGCAATGTGGACTTTACGGCGGGGTCGTCAGCGACGTTTCCACTACTGGTAAAGCCTGGACAACCCCAGACCTTCGAATACACGTTTACGCTTGCCGGAGTCCGCACCAATACGGAGAACGTGAATCAGGCGTTTGAAATAGTTTTTGGTTACGAGACGGATGGTGAGCCAAGAGAGTCGGGAACCTTCTCCGGTGAATTTGTCGTAGAACCAGATTTTGGTATCACCCCAGACTGGGGTCGCGCCATCCTATTTGCGTTCGGAGGCTTGCTTACAGCGCTACTGATTCTGATAGTCGCACGATGGCTCACTGCACGTATCCAGATTCCAGAAGATGGCATGCTCTGGGTGGCGACTCTTGAGCTATCGCAATGTGATTCTGAGTCGATCAGAGCTGCATTACTCTCGTCAGAAATTGCTGCAAGTCCGCTGCCACTTGCACCTTCGCGTCTGGGCGTACGGTCGATTGAAAGCAATGGGCCCTTGAACATATCTGGTTCATCACTGCAAGCGCGTGCCGGATGGAGAGTCCTATCTGAACTTGGATACACCGAGGTATCGAGTAACGCGGGTTACGTTGTGGGGTCCGGTGGCGCACTTTCGCGAAAGAGTTCTGGCCGCATAGCACTCAGCCTGACCAAGGAGTGGTGGATTGTTTCAAGTTGGAAGGGGGATGGAGCAGCGGAGTCAGTCGAGCAATTGATATCCGAATTACTTGACTCAAGTGGAAGACTCGTGCTTATAGTTGGGGGGTCTCAACCATCTCAAATCCTCCTCGAAGATCTTGCCCGAAGCATTGACGGCTCTTGGTCGAGTAGCCTACGGACCTTCGCGTCTGCAATCTGGAAGAAAACTTCCCCATCGATAGTTGAAGTTAGCGCTGGTCCAACACTCCCTGAGATTTAGCAAAGATACGCAATCCAACCTAAGACTCAGACGAATTGGACTTTGACTGCCCGCTATCCCTAGAGTGCAGCAGGGCCCACTCGTGGGTCGGGGAGGAACTGAGAAGCCATGAATCCAATGATCATTATCGGTTGCGGCGGTTCTGGTGGCAAGACGGTTGTCGCGCTGCGGAGAGTCCTAGAGAATCGGCTTCGACAAGTCGATGGCTGGAATCGCGGAATACCTGATGCGTGGCAACTTCTTTGGATAGACACGCTTGAAACACAAGATCCAAAGGCGATGGAGTTTGGGCCACAGCTACCCAAGGAAGACTATATCAGCCTTGCCTCTACGAATTCGGATTACTTGGAGGTGTACAACGCTGTGATGAGCGGTGCACGAGGCAAACTGGCTCGACACCAACAACTGAACGGCTGGGTCCCTCCCAGCAACACGATCAAGGACATGGGTAAGGGTGCAGGGCAGTTGCGTGCATTGGGTCGAATGGCGAACCTCGACAAGATGGGTTTGGTTGGCGATCGAATCGAATCGGCACTGACGAAAATCCAAAACTCATCTGGGGAACTAGATCTACTTACTCAGAAGTTGACAGGTGGTCGAGTTACAGAGGCGAATGAGAAACCTTTCGTCGTAGTCATTTCGTCGCTTGCAGGCGGTACAGGAGCAGGTATCTTTCTTGATGTCTGTGACATCGCGAAAGTTGCCGCGAAGAAGCTTGAGAATAACGTAATCGCAGTTCTCTTCTCTGCTGAGATTTTCAAGAACATTGAGGGGCCGAAGGGGGGATTTGAGCTCAACACGGTTGCAGCAATCTCAGAGCTAACGAACAGCTACCTGCGGCCCAAGGACAGATCAGCTCAGGATCTGTTTATGGGTGCCGTGAATGTTCAGGAAGGCGTTCCACGGCGTCATGGCCCGGACTACCCATTTATTATTGGGCTGAAAGACTTGAATGGTGTCGATTTGGCGTCACCAAATGAGGCCTATCGCGCAGTCACTGAGACCTTGGCCTCGGTTTTGCTCGATCCGAAAATCTCAGGTGCCTTCACGACAGATTTGGTCGGAAACTGGAAAGCACTTCAGGACCACAATCAAACACGTTGGGAACATCACAATAACTCGGGCGCGAGGTCTGAGATTGAGCTGAACGGTGTCGTCTCGTCATTCGGTTCTGCGCGCCTCAGTCTCGGTTTGGAACTGTTTGGTGACTATGCAGCACATCGACTTGCGGGTGAATCGTTCTCGTTCATCGCACGGGACTTTCTCACGCGCGCCAGACAGGAAATGCAAGACCCGAGTGCTACTCATGATCAAGTCTTGGAATATTACTCTAAACAGCTTGCCGGTACCTTCCTGCAGCGAGTTGGATTCGGTGATCCAACAAAGTTCTTCTTTGAACTAGACGAGCTCCGAGTTGCCATCACTGCAATGATTGATGAACGCAGGAGTGACCCGGAATGGGCGAGTCAGTTTTCGGGTGAGCAGTTAGTTGCATCGCTCTCACAGAGAATCGACGCGACTTACAAGGAGCAGTTCAAGTTACGAGCTAACAAGCTTGTGTTTGACGCACAACAACGTTTTGTCACTGACGCTCCTGAGAAAATCCTTGTCGTAGTTTCCGAATATCTCGCCACGTACGGCCTGCCGGTTGCTCGCATGTTGGTGGGTCGCTTGCGGGAGAGGGTCATGGAGACACTGGCCAGGGTGAATGAGGCCCGTTTGGATCCGAATTACGGCGAGCAGTTTGCGGCCAATGCTCTGCAAACAGTCGTAAAAACACTTAAGCCAAAAGATCGCATCAACTCTCAGAACAGCAAATTCCGAGAAATCTTTGCAGCCTTGATTAGGCGAGTCCTTAACGATGTGCGGCGAACGACGCTAGAGGGAAGCGTCAGAGAGTCTTATGAGGCACTGAACAATCGTTTCTTGGCCACGCTCGAAACCGAGTTGGAGGCTTTGGAGGGTGACTCTGCGCTGCGAATGAATTCTGAAGTTTCGGATTGGCCAAGCGGCGACGGAGTGCCTGAGCGATTCCGACCTTCACCTCTCGACTTCTGTCTCATTGAATGGGAGACCTGGCCGAATCTCTTCAATTCCCATCTCGTTGAGACAGTTCGTCGCGACGAAGCTGCGGGACCTTCATCCCCTAACGATTACGTACGAGGTCAACTTGGCAAGACTGGAATCCGGTTAAAAACACCGTGGGTGATTTCAACACCGCCGCAGTTCACAGTCGAGTTGACGCCTGACCAGTTGCTAGGTCAGGCCCGAACCTGGCTTGAACGCCGTGGCTATCCGTTTGGGGACTTCCTTCACCAGTCGCTTCTCAGCTATTTAGCTGACTCAAATGAAATCGAGCGCGCAATCGTTGATAGGCAGGCGCGTCGCGAGCAGTTCTACATTCAGCTGCAAAGAGCCATTAAGCGTGCACTTCCCTTGGCTCATGTACCGGGAGCGATATTTCATCAGGTTCACACAGAAGCCCAAGCTGGATTCGCCAGCCACATGGCTTCGGGATCTGTTCCGATCACTCTTGAAGCCGAAAAGATTCCACTTCCACCAAGCGATGACCCGAACAGTCCGTATCAGCGCGCGAAGGCGATTCTCCTTGATGCACCAGGTGTGGCTCGGGACGACATCTCGTCTTATTTTGATCCAGCGCGTTCAAACGCTGAGGGTGTTCTCTTCGTCTACCGCCTATCGGGCGCCATCCATCCGTCTGCGATTGCCAGTCTGGCTGCGCCAATCGCTTCGATGTGGAGGTCCGCTGGCACTGACAAGAAGACGTCGTATTGTTTAAAGAATCGCAGAGCTCGCAGATTGCGAGATTTTGCTGCTCTTCGACCTACATCTATTGATGCTATGTGCCGTGGTTGGATTCTGGGTCGGGCACTTGGTCTTGTGGACTTTGATGACAGTGGCGGAGGAATTCTGGTTACGAGGTACAACCGAGAACGTGAGAGACCAGCTGCTCGAGTCGTCTGGCCTCTCCTGGGTGGTAAGACGCTTGCCTTCGATAGTACCAATCGCGGAGCCAAGAAGATTGCTTGGCTAGGCGGCATCCTTGAATCCACCTGTCTCGCACAGATGCTCTACGCGACCAACGACGAGGCAACCGATGGGCATGAGGTGCTGTACCAGTTAGGGATGAGTCATTCTGAAATCCTTGCGGACGTCATGCGCGGCTTGGAGTTTCCAAAAATGCCGGAAGGTAGAGACGGTCCGGCCAGACTCGCGCGGATTGTCGGAGATATCAAGAAGAATCTGGACTTCTACCAGTCTGAGGTTAAAAAGTTTGAGCGTGCGCGCCTCAATGGCGAGTTCGACGACTTACAACGTGACAAGGAACTGCATCCTGAAGATCCCTATCAATCTGAACTTTACGAGCTACTTCTCGAGCCATGTCAGCAACTGATTGACTCAGTGGATCGACTCGTCAAAGATGCGTCAGATACAGAGTCGTTGCCGATTGACTAATGAAAGAACGACAGGATTTCGTCCTAGTTTTCGCAGGAAGTCACCTTCGAAGGTTTCGTGAATTGGCGCAGCTATGTACTCGCCTAGGAATGCTCAGTGACTTCCTTCTTGTGGGCGAGGACCAGCATGCCGAACTTCATGTAGGTAGCGAGTGTTTCAATCTTGAGAATTATGCTTCATATTTGGCAACTCGACCCGGTGGAACTGAGGCGGTGACAGCAGTTGCATTGGCTTGTGGCACCGTAGCGGATACCGAAACGAGGGCAGCTCGTGCAAGGCTCGTGCATGACTTACGGATCTCGTGCAGAGAGATGAAGATCAGATTCCGCGAAGGCACTATCTCCGTTCCAATAGGAAATCGAGAGCTTTCGCCGACGTTTGTCGAAAGTGACTGGGCATTCAACATTGTCGTAGTACCTCAAGACTGGACCGGTGAAGCCGGCCAGATTGGGCTGCCAATCTTGGATTCGTTCGCCGAAGATATTGCGTTCAATGCAGTGATGAGCGTGACTGGTCTCTGGTCCTGGTGTTCTGAACCACCCCTGTATATGGGTCTCCTGGAAGAGCATGTTGCGAATCCACCGATTCGCCTAGTCCGGGCGGCCACAAGAGTTGTATTGCTCGGCGATTACGCAAACTCAATCGCTCTCGCAGCAATGGACCCTTCGAACAACTGGCCAACACCACCGGACTGCGAGAGGTATCCGAGTGGTCCACAATTCGTAGAAAGGACAGTTGCCGCGTTGGCGGAAGTTGACAGAATCGGAATGCGTCTTCGCGAAGCCCCGGAACCTCACGTTGAATCACGCGAGCGGATTGGAATTCTCGATGCAATCGTGCTTTACCTTTCGGCCCTCGTAGCCAATCTTCTTGGAGCGCCCCGCCGAGCTTGGGAGCACACCAAGGAGCGGATCTTACGCCGCGTCGAGGAATATGTTCAAAACAAGACATTCCAAAGTGAGAGCAGGCTCGTTGTACGTTATGGCGGAAGACTTCGCGAAGAGGACTACACGAGTTCAATTTCTTCGCGGATAAGAGCTATCGAGTCCGAATCCGGAGTTGAGGTTCCAGCAGTACTTCCCAACCCGGAGGGCTGGAGAACTCTTGTCCAAGCGGTCCTCGGGATGATTGACGGCGAACCTCCGGGGCCAGAAATCGGGTACAAGGCGCCGACATTTCGTGGTGCGACTGCTGTCGCAGCATCACGTGCTGTCGTTGCCCCAGACATTGCGGTAGAGGAAAACGGAAATTTTGATTCCGGCCTGACTGTAAACGAAAGGCCAACCCAACTGCGGATTAGGGCCTTCGATTCAATTCGCTATCGCGAGATTGTCAATGAACTAAAACGGGTTCGCGAAGGCGCGACTGCATCCGCCCCATCCCAAGACTCCGCTTCAAAAAGTTCCGAGGCCACTGCAAGAGAGGAATTGAGTGCCGAATCTGACGCCTTAGCGAAGGTGGAGCTCAATGAGGCGACGAGAGTTCTGGCACAAATGGAAACTTGGCTAAGTAAACGCAAAGACACCTTGCTTTGGGAAATCTCAAGATTCCTGGATGCCCAGATCGTGGAAGTTGCTAAACGTCTCGAATCGAGTGTCCAAAAGGTTGGACGGATTCCTCAGAGGGTCGCCGAAGCGGATGATAGGCAACGGCGAGCAGCGAAGAGAGGCAAGTGGCTTGCTCGGCTGTTGATTCTATTGCTCCTTTTGGCCGTAACCTTCCCGTTTCTGCCTCCGGTAGCTTCAGCGGGATTACTAGTGGGCGGGGCATTAGCGATTGCGTTTTTCTTTTTGCCGTACCTTGCACTTCTCGGGGTTCTCACGGCGTGGTTTGCATCGGCACGAACTCAAGTTCGTGAACAGTTTCGTCTGCAGCATGACTTGGTGCGTGAGTATGAAACAGCCGCGAAGGAACGCGAACACTATTGGCGGGAGTTACACCGACTTGAGTACTTTCACATTCAATATATGGACTGGGCGGAAATTCTCGCCGAACTAGTTTGGCGACCGTTTGGTGCAGTGAAGTCGGGCTCACTCGAAACTGTAATGTCGCCAGATGTACGAGCCATCTCATTTCAGTTTGCAGAGCCAGTGTTTGACTTACAGAAGCTTCGGCGTGAGCAGATTGCTATGCGTGAGCGAGTGGCGGGTCGAGGATGGCTCAATGGAGTGTTCAATACCGTAAGACGCGAGTTTGATGATGCTTACTCACAGTTGATATTGGATGATAACCCAAGCGCACGGCATCCTGAGATGGATCTATCTCTCGAAGATGAAGGCACCAAGATTCGCGAATTTACCGTCTACAAACCACGAACACATCTTCGTCAAATGGTAAGCGAACGGGTTCTCGGCGCTCGAGTCGCGGAGTCGAAAGCGGGCGAGATTCGTGGCGCAATGAGTCTTGCGAAACCTGATCGACTCCTTAGACACGTGAACGCACATGATTTTGTGTCCCTCAAGAGTGGAAACATTCAACGTGGCGCCGAAGACTTCATTCTTTCAATTTTTGAACTTGAGCATGTTCCGAAATTCGAACGTTTCGTCTACCGGACTGGAGAAAGGAGTGAGTTGAGCGTGGGGCAAATCTATTGGTCTGTGTTTGGGGTCGAGACAACGCCAGACTTCATGAATGATCGGCTTGCCTTGAGAACTGATGGATCGCTAAATGTGTCGTCCACGTTGATGGCTGCGACTCGCCTCGAGGTCTCGCAGGCGCGATTTGAAATTGATGAGCTCAGGTTTCTTGAGTCTTCGAGCAATGACCGTCCGATTAAGCAAGGACCGTCCAGCGACGGCTCTGATGATGGGCTTGAGCCACCAATCGACTGAGATGCTTCAGATTGTCGGAATCGGAATCGTTCTGTGGGGTCTAGGGGGATCAGTCACTTGTGGTTATATCGGCAGAAGCATCGCGACAAGGGCAGGTGTTTCGGTGAATGCTGGCTTCGTAATGGGTATGACTCTCGGTCCAGCCGGACTAGCGATTCTCAGCTCTGCGATTCGCCGCGGGAGTAGCCGCGGCATTCCGTATCGCGTGTCGTGAGTTCAATCACCTCGCAACGTTCAATGTCTATCGCTCTTCCGCTACTCGCACTCGTAGTAGCGGGCTCACTCTTCACACCCTGGATGAGATTTGGCGTTGGTCGTCTGGACGCATCATTCATTCCCGTCTCTTCCGACGTTGCTGCAGTCGGAGCCTGGATTCTCGTGATCGCCCTCCTGGTGTTCACAACGCTCTCGTTCTTTCAAGAATGGGCCATTGCTGTCGTCGGCTGGGCTGCGGCATCGGTCGCAGGCTTCGCGATCATGAACTGGCTCGTCATTCAAAGATTCAGCTCACTGCTCTCAATCCGAATAGTGAAAACTGAGTTCGGGTCGGTCATCCAGCCAGCACTTGTTATCGCGATGGTGTCAAGTTTGCTCCTGGTCGCGGTGGTGATCTTCGATGCCCTCGGCGACATAAGTGCGAGTCCACTCCTACATGTGACGGGAGGCGTGCGGATAGCTATCGCCCTGATCGGATCGGTGGCGATATTGCTGGCGCGAGATCTGCCATTTGTATACGCGAGAATCGGCTCGGTTACATGGGCAGTTGGGGGTGGATCGATTCCTGCGGTCGGTGAGCTACTCGGATTGTCTGGTCTTGTCTGCGCTGGGTGTCTGATCCTTGGTCTTTTCTTGTCACATGCCGCAGTAGAGCGCGCAGTAGTGGTATCGGCGGTTGTATTCGGAGTCGTAGCGCTGTTCGCTGCGCTACTTGACACTCTCATCGTCTCGATTATCACGGCGATGCTCGGACGCCTCTCGGGGCGGCCTGATGGTAAGGCGATTATTGAAAGCGCATTTGGGCCATGGGCATGTGTGGCCGTGGCGACACTAATTGTCGTGAGTTCACTTTACGCGGGTCGCATCGGACAAACTCGCGATCGCAACGGGGGCTCAGACTTTGGGTCGCCAGCATCGACCTCGGTTCCCCCAATCTGACTCCCTAGGTCCAGACCTAAAACGTTGTAGCGCTGCTGTGGTGAGTGGGTGGTGTTGACACGGGATGGGGGAATAGCGGACATGTACGCGTCCCCAGGCACTCTCGGTTGACTTTGCATTGATGTGCGAGAGCCGAATACAGTCTGTCGCGGGACTGGGACGGGGGTAGACAATGTTGGAGCAGGACCAGGCGGGCCCTCAGAACGGGGAAGAACAAACGAGCACGGAAGTTCCCGCCGATGTATCGGCTAGCACATCAGCATTCTCAGTTGAGCTTGAGTTCACGAGCGAGAGCGATACTCGAGTTCCGAGAGTCTGCTACGCGCTGGCACACAACAGAATTCCCTTTGTTTCATCAATGACATTGCGGGTGACCGACTCGTCTTCACCCAAGAAGGTAACCGTCAAGGCGTCGGGTGAGTGGGCTGCCAACGAACGCTCTCCTATAAAGGAAGCTGAGTTTGTTCTTGACGCCCCCAACGTTGGGGCATCAGTTGAACTTGCTCCGGTGCACCAGATTCAGTTAAGCGATATCGCTCTAGCAGAACTTGAAGAGATGGCACCTGCAACCCTGATTCTTCAAGTTGCCGATGACCTTGGGAGAAGTCAAGAATTCCGTTTCGACCTCGAGGTGTACTCCCGAGATCAATGGCTTGGGCACCCTGATCTCGCTGTTGTCACCGCGGCATTTGTGCAACCCAATCACCCGGATGTAAATCGAGTACTCGCTCGGGCTGGTGAGATTCTTAAGAGGAACGGAACGCCCGGAATCAGCGGCTATCAGGCCGCTGAAACTGGGCAACACCACCGAATCGCGGAAGCCATATTTCTTGCATTGCAGGAGTTCGTTAAGACCTACATCAATCCTCCTGCATCATTTGAGTCTCTCGGTCAGAAACTCCGTCCGATCGATCGTGTTCTTGAAGAGAAACAGGGCACCTGTATCGATCTTGCGTGTGCCTACGCAGCATGTCTGGAGCAGTCAGGTCTTCACCCCCTCATGTTCATGGTGCGGGGGCATGCGTTCTCCGGATACTTGGCTGCTGAAACCCAACTAAATAGCGCCGTTATTAACGAATGGCCAGCAATTCAGAGTCTCTTGGACTCAAAACTGCTAGTGGGGGTCGAGACCGTTTGTATCCCTAACGGTGCTTCGTTTCCGGAGGCATTGAAGGCAGTAGAGCGGAATCTCAACGAGTTTCAGATGCGATCGGTGATAGATGTCGGGCGTGCGCATCGTGAGGGTGTGCGCCCATTGCCGGCACGAATTATTCGAGACAATGTCGTCACGGTAGTCATCGACAATGGGCCCGCATCGGCTCCCATCATCGAGCGACGCGACCCAAAGACGAGAAAGCTCTTGCCAGAATCCGTTCCCGCTCGAGTGCAGTCTTGGAAAAACTCCTTGCTTGACCTGTCATTCAAAAATCGCTTGCTAAATCTCCGTCCTGATCGCCACGGTCTAGGACTCCTGGCCCCTCTCGGAACGCTTGGTTGGATTGAGGACCAGTTAAATGATGAGAAGCCGTTGCTCGTAGTAGCTGAAGACGGACTCAATGCCATTCAGGAAAAGATGGCGAATCAGGGCGGCGCCCGGGCTCTGCCCCAGGACTTCCTCGCTGAGATTCTCAAGAATGCGAGACAGATCTTTGCATTGACGGACACAAAACGATTCAAGTCATCGGTCTCGCGCCTACGCTCCGAAGCCCGTCTTCAAGAAGAGGAATCTGGAGCAAACAGTTTGTATCTTGCGCTTGGAAGTGTTAAGTGGTCTCCCAAGTATGGAAATCGCGACTATGTTTCTCCGATTTTTCTTGTTCCGATACGCATCAGCAAGCTTCGAGGGATAAATGCGGCTGTAATTGAAATGGATGCTACGCAGACCAGCAGCGTGAACTATTGCCTCATTGAGGCTCTCCGCTTACGGGAACAGCTAACACTGCAGTGGTTCAGTGATGATATGACTGACGATCTTGGCTTGAACATTGAAGCCGGCCTCGAAGCCCTACGAACAGAGTTTCGGGAGAAAGGGCTTGATCAGAACGGGTTCAGTGTTGACCAGACAGCCTCGATTGCACTTCTGGACTTTGAAAAGTTCCGACTCTGGAAAGACCTGAACGACCACTGGAAGGAGTTCATGAAGAGTCCAGTGGTGAAGCATATGGTCGAGACACCTAGAGAGGTCTATAAAGACCCGGCCGCGGAGACCATGGCGTCGCTTCAGGTAAACGACACATCAACAATCTGCGCCCAACCGGCGGACGGTTCGCAGATACATGCAATAGAGCGTGCACTCGCAGGCTCATCGTTCGTTCTGCAAGGACCTCCCGGGAGTGGCAAGAGCCAAACCATAACGAATCTGCTCGCCAATGCGATGAACAGAGGTAAGAAAGTTCTCTTCGTCGCCGAGAAACAGGCAGCGTTGCAGGAAGTTCAAGAACGACTTGAGGCAGTCAAACTTGGTCCTTACTGCTTGGTCTTGCACGACAGCGGTACGAAGCCAGAGCAGTTGCGACAGCAGCTCCGCGAGGCGCTTGACCAGCAGCCGAAGCTTGAAGAGAAGGCTCACCGTACATTCGAACAGAAGTTTGAAGCGGCTGCACATCAGCTGGACGAGTATCGCAAACATGTATACGCCCCGAACAAAGCAGGATTCAGTTTCGCCCGTGCGTATTACCGACTCGGCGAACTCGGTGAAGGACCGATTGTCGAAGTACCGCGATCTTTACTTGACATCGACGCCGATCAGGCAGATGAACTGCGAAAGAACCTTCTCGAGATTGACGACATCTCGCGGCCAGCCCAAGTTCGACCCAATCACCCTTGGACTCTGGTCGGAGATATTGCATTTGAAAAACTGGATCGCCAATCACTCGGTTCAGAAATCAATGCAGCGCTATCAGCCTGTGGTGCATTGATTACCGCAGCCAGTGGAGAGCTCTCCAATGTCCTAACGCACGTGTCCTCGAATGAGGAATTGTCAGTCTTGACTGACGTTCTCGAATTACAAGAGAAGGGTCAGTTGCCGCCTAACACAGAGTGGCAAGCGGTGTCCGCCTCCGATTGGCGTTCTAGTGCCGATCTGTGGTTCTCCGAGCTTGAGAAAGTCCTTGCCGGTGTCTCCCAAGATGTGTTGGGCAAGGAGTCTTTCCTCCGTCGCACCGACCTTGATGCAGCCGTCGGGCCAATCGGTGAGGCCGCGAAGTCTTTCGCGCTAGGGCGCAAGAAGCGCGTTCGTGAAGCTCTTGGGCCGTTTGCTGAGATCTTTGACGTCGAGTCGATTGAACCCGAGCAGGTAGTCGCCAAGGCGGGCCGAGTCGCGCAAGCGGCGAAGAGTATCAGAACTATCTCAACAGCTTTGATGGAACTAAAGGGTCTTAGTTCATTACTTGTTCAATCACCAGTAACGCAGGCAGAAGTTTCAGCGCTGCGTATTCGAGCCAATGTCGTTGCAGGCATTGCGACAGCACTTGGTGCAACCGATCCCTTCGCTGGTTCTCTTCGAGCATTGATCTCGAGCACCGTTATGTCTGTTCCGGGGATTTCGAAGACCGCTCGGGCAACTGTCGATGCGCTGCAAGCGATCTTTGCGCGCCTCGGATCAGATAGCGACACCATCCGTCGTTGGAGCGACGGGATTGGACTCATTGGGTCAGTACATGAGCGGAGTCGAACGGTATGGGAAGAAGCCGTAAAGTCCGGAACGTACCTGTCGCTTCAACGCTGGATCCTGCTTCGTGGTGCGCTGAAGCCGTATCGCGACGTAGGACTTCAAACTCTCTGCGAGGCGATCGAAGACGGCAGTCTGCCAGCGGATGACTCAGCCGTGGCACTCGAGCGTGGATTCCTCGTCACGACTCTGCAAGTGAGAGCGGAGGAGACCAATCTCGACGTCTTCAACAGTGTGTCCCATAACTCGAAAGTCTTAAAATTCATTCAACTCCTTAACGAGCGTCGAGAGCGTGCGCAGACCGTTATTCCGTACTACCTCTTCAAGACAAGAACAATCAATGCAGGCGTAACTACCGGAAAGGTGGGTGAGTTCCGAAAAGAAGTCAATACGCCAGCGAAACGTCGTCGTGGCAAGTCGATTCGATTTCTGATCGAGCGATACCCGGACATAATCAGTGACCTAACGCCATGTTTCCTAATGAGTCCTGATTCGGTGGCGCAGTTCCTGCCCCCAGGCAAGATCAATTTTGACATCGTGGTGTTCGACGAGGCATCGCAGATAGTCGTTGCTGATGCAATCGGTGCAATGGGTCGAGCGCAGTCGTGCGTGATTGTCGGCGACTCCAAGCAGATGCCCCCGACGAAGTTCGGTGTAGTTGATGCCACTGATGAAGAAGCCATAGAGCTCGAGTCAGATGCATCCGTCGAGGAAGAAGAGTCGATACTTGAGGAGGCCGTGACCGCGGGCTTTCACCAGGAACTTCTCACTTGGCACTACCGAAGCCAAGATGAGTCGCTGATTGCGTTCTCCAATGAGCACTACTACGACCGGCGACTCTCGACATTCCCAGCGCCGGTGCCGTTCCGCCCCGATTGTGGCGTGTTTTATCGACGCGTAGAGGGGCAGTTCGACCACGGCAAGACACGCACCAATGAGATTGAAGCCAAGGCAATCGTTGAAGAGCTAGTGAAGCGGCTCGACGATCCTGCCACCGCCGGACTCTCTTACGGAATAGTGACCTTGAATATTCAGCAGCGCAACCTCATCACCGAGATGCTTGATCAGCACAGTCACCCGAGAATTCAGGAACTTCGAGAGACCGAGGATAAGAAGCGACGGCTCTTCGTGCTCAACCTTGAGAATGTTCAAGGGCGCGAGAGAGATGTCATCATCTTGGGTACAGCGTTCTCAAAGAGAGTCGGTGGTGGCGCAATGCCGCTGAACTTTGGGCCTCTAACGAATCTGGGTGGAGAGAAACGCCTGAATGTTGCAGTCACTCGGGCAAAGCGACAGTTCGTCGTTGTGAGCTCATTCGATCCAGAAGAGATGGGTGCGGCGAAATCACTCGGGATGGTCCATCTGCGCGAGTATCTCAAGGCAGCACGACGCCGAGAGGCTCGCGAGCGGATGGTGGGCTCCGGCAAATATGTGTCGACTCCGCAGATTGCCCAAGTGGCAGAGCGTCTAGAAGCGCGAGGCGTGAAAGTTGAAGTTGGGCTTGGACTTTCCAATTTCAAGATCGATATGGCACTTTCCTTACCCGAGTTCGGCGATAAGTGGCTTGTCGCGGTGCTGTTTGACGGCGAGGAGTGGAGTGAGCGGCCCTTGGCAATTGATCGTGATGCCCTCCCAATCATTGTCCTCGAGAATGTCATGAGTTGGCGTCGAGTTGCGCGCGTGTGGATGCCATCTCTACGTCTTGAACTCGATGCAGTAATCGACGAACTTGTCGAGCACGTACAGGTTGCAAAGGACATGCCGGATCCGACTCCACCTCCGCCGCCACCGCTGGCAAAGAAAGACGAAGAAGGTGACGAGGCCGATGCAGCAGAGGCTGTCGTACAGAAGAAAGCAGACCCACCACCAGTAGTTCGACAACCAAAACCGCGTGATGAGGTGCTTCCGAACCAAGAACCGTTCAGCCAGTTTCGTTTTCCCGTAGTGCCATACGACGCAAGCGCGCTCTTGACTACGTATGCACAAGGACTCTTAGAGCAATTAGTCGATGCCGAGGGCCCCATGCGAGCGAGCACCGCAATAAAGCGTGTCGCCTATGAGTTTGGACTACAACGAGTGCGTGATGCAAAAGTCGCTGAGCTCGAGCCACTGCTTGCAACTCGAAAAGTCAC
>Ga0194115_10004322_pt1 | contig 15377 bp, 15 predicted proteins | sample TA2MahsurfametaG_3_FD_148656 | JGI IMG/M metagenome (GOLD analysis project Ga0194115, IMG submission 148656) | Freshwater microbial communities from Lake Tanganyika, Tanzania - TA2015002 Mahale S4 surface | ecosystem: Environmental > Aquatic > Freshwater > Lake | place: Tanzania: Lake...
TATATTTATTATATTTTATGTAATTGTGTATGTAATTGACTCAGTTGATAAATTAATATTCCCTGGATAACTTTGATTGATTTGTGGACTAAAGTTTCCATTATATAGATTGGCTATTTGAACTTGATAATTCTCTATAGAAGCATCTAGTGGGACAACAAATGATAAATAATACGAACTATAATATGTAACAGGTAAATATCCATAGTTACCAAATTTAACCGATGTTGTTCCGTTGGGTAAAAAATTATCACCATTCACGTATACGAGCGAATAACCACCTGATGGGCTAGAGGTAGTAGATAAATCAGATAAAATAGGCGTAAAGCTAGGATAGCTAGAATTGAATTTTCTACAATTTCTAGCTGATTTTGGTCTCACAGAATCTGGCACAATAGAAGATGAAAATTGGGCGGTTAAATAAGCATTTGATTGAGGATTCGTACCATAACCTTTTCCAGCACAAGACATCTATAATAATGAAGTATAATAAAAATCTATTTACACCTATATAAAAGTTATATAAAAGTTATATAAAAGTTATATAAAAAATAGTATCAATATAAATAAAAAATGGTTTTTATGAACTTTTTTTTATTTTCGAGTTTTCTCTCCATTGTTCTAAGCTATGACTCCGTTCTAAGCTATGACTCCGCTCAATTAAAAATGGTTTTTGTGAACTTTTTTTTATTTTTGAGTTTTCTCTCCGTTCTAAGCTATGACTCCGTTCTAAGCTATGACTCCGTTCTAAGCTATGACTCAGCTCAATTAAACACTGGTGTTTGGCTAAGCGGTGCTGCCTATTGTGGTAAAGATAATTATAAGACCATGATATTAGATGGTCCTGCGAGTGGTTTTATATATAAAGAAACGCTATATGACGTTAAGACTGATTTACAAGGTTATATCGGGATTTTACCGACAACCAAATCGATTTATGTTGTAATTAGAGGATCATCATCGGTTATGAATTGGCTAGATGATTTTGAAATTAAATTAGTGCCTTATGATACATTTCCAGAGTGTAATTGTAGCGTACATTATGGATTTTATAATTCAGCTCTAGGTGTAGCTAGCAAAACAATTGATACAGTAAAGAGCCTTCAGAAAGCATATTCAGGGTATTCGGTTGTAGTTACAGGGCATTCATATGGTGCCTCGTGCGGGCAGCTTTTAGCAATGGAATTAGCAAAAAATGGTGTACACGCAAAATTATATGATTACGGACAGCCGCGAGTAGGTGACGCAAAATACGCAGCATTTGTCAATACAAAAATTGCCGAGTATTATAGAACAACCCATAATAAAGATATCGTACCTCATGTGCCACCGATCGATGTGCTTGGTTATCTACATAGTTGTAGGGAGATTTTCGAAGATTCTACCGGAAAATTGACAGTATGTAGTGCGACCAATTGTGAAGATCCGATGTGTGCCGACCAATACAAATTGACACAAACAAATGGAGAAGATCATTCCTATTATTTGGGACATCACGTTTCTTGTGAAGATAGTACTAAATAGGTCCATTATCATCAGATCGCTCTCTAATTTTACCTTTAATCTTCTCTCGAGCTAGTTGATAAGTAAGGTAGGCGAAAGCTGAACCGATTATAGAACCAACTACTACTTGTGATATAGAATGTAAATCATATTTAACCCGTTGATAACAAATGAGTAGAGAGAAAAGAATATAAAAATATAGCCAATTTGTATGCTTTAATGAGAGAAATATGAATAATGTCATATAAAAAGCTGATTGCGCGTGACCTGATGGCATACCATAAATGTCAAATGGAATACCATTTTGAAAAAAATAATCCTTAGCATGTGATGTTAGCAATTTTATTTTTTTACTATCAAACATCGGTCTAGGCTCTTGAATAATTATTTTTAAAATAATATTTAGAATGCTATTAGAGAATAAACCAATATTAAAATAGAAAAATAGATTTTTATAATCCCATATTAAATACCAAGAGAGAAGAATTAATAATATTGGTCCATAAGTGCCTAATTCATATAATATATCCATTAATATTATATGATATTTAATTCTATCCACCTTTATCCACCTTTATCCACCTTTGAGAAAGGTGGAGCCAAATCCACTTTTTAAAAGTGGAGTAAAATATATCTTTAAGTGAAAGTCACTTCCGCAAAGCTCTTAATGCTCGCAGAGGTTGCTTTGTAAAAAGGCGAAGAAATATAAATTTGGCTCTACCTTTTTGAAAGGTAGATGGACTAATATTGATATAAACATTCCGCAATTAAACTTACGCACCAATTATTCCCATTTAAATTTAAAACATTTCCTTTATCATCCAATAATTTTATAGCCATTCTCTCTATATTTACTGGACCAAAATAAGTTCTTACGCTATCTTGGAGAGAACCACTGAATTCAACCAATAAAGAACCTGTTGGAACCCCAGTAGAAGTTTTAACAGGTATTATGGCTAATATATCGGATGACGTAGGTGCCTTCGCTAAATAATTGGTTAAGTTATTATTGTTATTATTAATTGAATTTATGGTGTAAAGCTGTGCGTTTGTTAAAGTTCTTGGTGCGCTAGGTAACACAATCTTTGTATTGGTATAATCTTGTTGATACTTTCCAGCAATTAGCAGTCCATTTTCGGTTTGAATACTTGTTGTATAACTTAAAGGATCCCCTGGTACAAAAGGTCCATTTCTGGCATTAAATGATTGCGTGTTCAATAAAGACTGTGTAATGACACCCTCAACTAATTCAGTTAAATTATTAGATTGTTGTGCTGGAGTGATACAAGTATAAGGTATATCAGGAGAGTAATACGATGGCATTTTAAGTGTATTATTAAATTGTGATATAGAAACCAATGAATTATTTACATGATTTTGGTTGTAATCATCAATCGATAATATTAAATATTTTGTACCATTCAAATCTAAAATAGCAGATGCTTGATTTCCATTTGGATCTACATTTAAATAAGGTAATCTGTATCCCATTAACCAACCTAATGTGCTGTTAAAATAATGATTGCTTTTACTTACACAATTAATATTACATTGTAGGACCCCTGTAAAATCAAAAAATATGATTTGAGTTTCTGGATTGACTGTGAAAACAATACCACCAGACGGGTTTAATGGATCCGTCCATTTAAGTCCATTTAAATATAATGTTATTATACCGGTATTAGAGTTATAAACAACAGGAGGATCATTAAAAGTAAACCCGGCTGATGTGAATGATGCGTTTAATGTAGTTTCAAATTGTGTTTGCGAATAATTTCCAGATGGTACTGAAACGGCAATAGTATTACCACTAACAATATCGGAAATCCAAAAACATGTATTACCATAAGCGCTATCGATTGTGTACCAACTAAATGGTATTTGGTAAGAGTATACGCTTAGACTTAAAACATTTTTAATAGTATCAGATAAGTCACATGTGTAATCGGTTGATGTTGAGTCAATACCACTAGTATATTGTCTAAATTGGCTATCTAAATTAACGAAACGATTAATTGTGTTTTTTAAATTAGGGTTAAGTGTGTCTTGTTTTACAGGTAAATTAAAGGTATCCGTTGTAGCGATTTGTTCTTTTTTCATAGGAACTTGTGGATTATTAAATAATTGGATCTTTTGTTTGCGATTAGTAATTTTGTCAACTTGGTTTTTATCTGATTGAGTAAGGACTTCATTTTTGTACCAATCGCTTACCATTTTTTCTCCAGCAGGATAAATAGCATCATTTGTCATATTAGCATACCCTTCAACGGTAGATTTCACGATTATTTTATTGGGATTATCCTCGTCATCCTCATCATCCTCATCATCTTCTTCAAGACCCTGCGAATAATGTAAAAGTTGACTCTGAATTTCTTTAAAAAAGACAGCTAATGTAGGATTCTTTGTTTTGTACTTTTTAATATAATGATCTGTGCTGTCAATAATGTTTTCTGGTGTCATGTCTTCAATATCAACAATGGCCATTAACTCGGATAAAGTATAATCTGTAATATTTGTATTAATACTTGTCATATAAATGATACCAATATTGTTTTTAACTAAAAATGAAATATAATATATTGGTGCCTTTTTTTCGGTGCCTTTTTTTCGGTGCCTTTTTTTCGGTGCCTAATTTTCAGTAGACTGAATTTTCGCTTTTTTTTCCAAAATTTTATCTCTAAAATGATATACAAATATGTTTTTGATCTCTTTCTTAATATCTAACCCTTCACATATATCAAATTTAAGTACTTTTTCTGGAATCTTTGTTAAACCTGAACCGCGTTTAGAATGTGTATAACCCTTAAATAATATTTCATCTAAAACATAAACTAAGAAAGGGTTATACTGGTCTAATACTTCTCTCGAAATATGATAATCGCCAATATAAATAAAACGATTACAATTAGAATCGGATTGAACTTTATATACTTTATCTGTTATTAATTTATTTTTGATTAAGCCAATTCCCATAATTTGATTGGTTGAATTATTCATTTCAATGACAAATACAGGTGAATTTACATGAATGGAGTCAGCAAGCCTAAAGGGTGGAGCATAAATACAACTAAATTTTCTTTTTTGTCGATAATTAACAGTTGCTTCCCATGTTTCATTATTATATCTTCCTGTTACTACTGTAAACATTTGACTTTATTTTAAATTTTATATGAATTAAATAAATCAATCAATTTTAATTAATATTTATTATAAACTAATTAAATGTTAATACTAATAATAGAATACATGAACGCAATTATATTTGGAGCATGTGGTTCAATTGGAAATCATATATTTACTAATCTTAAATCAGATAATTTTAACTGTATTGGAACAACAACTGATGTAAATAAAATGAGAGAAAATATTATTTATGTTGATAATAATAATCTTAGTTCGCTGTCAACAATTAAAAATATTGATATAGTTGTTTGGGCTCAAGGATATAATTTAAATGATAATATTACAAATTTTGATGAAGACAATTTTGATAAAACTATGAACGCAAATGTAAAATTTATATTAATAACTCTGAAATATTTATTAACCCATAATAAAATAAATAATAATAGTAGACTTGTTATTATTAGTTCAATATGGGAAGAGCTTACACGTGAAAATAAGTTATCGTATTCTATTTCGAAGGCGGCTTTAGCTGGATTAGTGAAAAATATAGCATATGATTTATCTTCAAAAAATATATTAGTTAATAATATTTTACCAGGTGTAATTGATAACGAAATGTCTCGAAAAACATTAAATCCAGAACAATTTGACTATATAAAAAATTATATGAAATTCGAACGACTTATAAATTTAGATGATATATATAAAACTGTAAAGTTTTTAGTAGTCGAAAATACATCTATTACCGGACAATCTATCAAGATAGATTTAGGGTTTTCAAATTTTAGAAAATACAGTTAATTATAATATTTTAAAGATGTTTAAATAATATAATGGAATTTGAAATAGATAATATTAAATTTACAGCTCAAATAGATCTTTCAGATGAAATCGCTATAAATTCTGCTAGTAAAAGATATAATGTATATTATAATAATAAAAACCTGCATGAATTAGTGAAAGAAATATATGAAAAAAATGATTTTATTTTTATTGATAAAAATGTATATAATTTAAGTTCTTCTACATTTGATGATATTTCAAATTTACTTATTTTTGACGCAATTGAAAGCAATAAAACTATAGAAAGTGTTCTAAATTTAACTGATAATTTATATAATATAAATTTTTCTAAAAAAAATAAATTAATAGTTATTGGTGGTGGTATCACCCAAGATGTAGGTGGTTTTGCTGCTGGAATTTACAAAAGAGGTATAAATTGGGTTTTTATTCCAACCACAATTTTAGCCATGACGGATAGTTGTATAGGTAGTAAAGTATCTATAAATCGTATTAGTAAAAATATTTTGGGAATGTTTATTGCTCCAGATAATATATACATATCTGATTTTTTTTTAGAAAGTTTACATGATGATGATATAGTGTCAGGTATTGGTGAAGCATTTAAATTATCATTAATTGGAGGAGATATAACATACAATTTATTTAAACAACAATTGAAAGAAAAAAATTTTATTACGATTATTAAGATCGCGTCTTTAGTAAAAAGAACAATTATTGAATTTGATGAATTTGAGCGACATACAAGAAAAGTTTTAAATTACGGACATACTATTGGACATGCGATAGAAGCAACAACTAATTATTTTATTCCACATGGTATAGCAGTTCTTATTGGTATGTATATTAAAAATATTCTATTTTATGGAGATAAATATGAAGAAATAAATAAACTAATAATGGAATTAATTGATCCAAAATTTTTTGATATTGATTTTGATTATTCAGTTTTTATAAAGCATATTCTATCAGACAAGAAAAATAGAGGAGATGATGTTTGTCTTATACTATTAGATGATATTGGTAAAACAAAAATTATATATAAAAATATCAATGATATAATTCAAAATTTAAAAACCATATGTAAAACAATTTTTAAAAATTTACAATAACGTAAACCAATTATTTTATACCGTTATAATAATATATTTATATATATGGAAAATTTACAAAAAATTTTATTCGAATTAAAACATTTAGGATGTAGTGGTATCAAAATTTCATACGAAGACGAAGGAGCTTTATTGAATGAAATAATATCTATGCGTTATTTAACAGCAACAATTGGTTTAGGATTATCTATTAAAATTGGTGGTTGTGAAGCAAAAAGAGATATTGTTGATTGTATTGATATTGGATGTGATAGTATTGTTGCACCTATGATAGAAAGTTCATTTGCTTTAAAAAAATTTTTAAATTCATTAAATCAATATGGATATGATAGAGAAAAAGGGTTTAATCTCGAAACTATTAATGCATATAGATGTTTAGATGAATTAAGTTGTGAATTTAATAAATTAGATTTTGTTACTGTTGGTAGAGTAGATTTTGTTGGATCTTTAAATAAAGATAGAAATTTTGTAAATACAGATGAAATGTATGATATTGTTGAAAATATATTTATTAAAGTGAGGGAAAATAATACAAAATGTTATTTAGGGGGTGCAATTAGCGTTGATTCCAAAAATTTTATTAAAAAATTATTAGAAAAAAAATTATTAGACAAATTTGAAACTAGATATATAATTTTTGATTGTCATAAAATTAATTTTGAGAAGTTTGACGAATTATTATATTTGGCCAATGTATTTGAAGTGGAATGGTTAAAATATGTAAATAAAAAATATACTTTGTTAGCTAATAAAGATATATTAAGGATTAAAATGATCGAGGAGAGAATAAATAATAATAAATGTTAAATATAAGTTTTAATATAAATAAATAACTATTTATTTATTTATATGAGATTGAAAGTTAGCGATTTTGTTGTTGATTATTTAAGTAAAAATGGAATTAATGTTGTTTTTTCCATAACTGGTGGATTTGCAATGCATTTAAATGACTCTTTTGGTAATAATAAAAATTATGAAATATATTATCAACATCATGAACAAGCTTGTGGTTATTCTGGTGTAGGTTACAGTAAAACATGTTCCAAACCTGTGATAGTATGTACGACTGCTGGATGTGCTGCTACTAATACTATTAGTCCTTGTTTAGTTGCGTATCAAGATAGCTTACCTGTATTATTTATATCAGGACAATCTAAAAGTATTGAAGTTACACGATATTTAAATAATGAAAATATGACTTTAAGACATTATGCTGGACAAGATTGCGATATTATATCAATTGTAAAACCAATTACAAAGTATTGTCATGAAATAAGTAACATTGAAGAAATACCAAATATACTTCATAATTGTATATATAATTTACTTAATGGTAGACCAGGGCCTGTTTGGCTTTCAATTCCTATTGATATTCAAGGTTATTTCATGGATGAAATTGAAATTCCTATTATTCAAAAGGATATTTTGAATATTATTCCGTCAGAAATCGAATTAAAATCTGTATTTGATTTAATCCAAGAATCTAATAGACCAGTTATATTAGCTGGAAATGGTATTAAACTTGGTAATTGTTCTGAAAAATTTAAAAATTTTATAAAAAAATATAATATTCCAGTTGTTGTTTCATTTCACGGAACAGAATTAATTGAATATGACAATGAATTATTTTGTGGTAAGGTTGGTTTAATAGGTGATAGATGTGGTAATTTTACTTTACAAAATTGTGATTTATTAATATCACTTGGTTGTAGAATGTCACAAGGTATAGTAGGTTATAATACTTCAACCTTTGCTAGAGAGGCTAAAATTATTTATATTGATAATGATAGTAATGAATTAGAAAAAACTAATTTAAATTATACAGTTAAAATTAATATGGACCTTAATCTATTTTTTGATAACTATAATTTCGAGCCAAAATTATTTCAGGAATGGGTTAACATATGTAAAAAATGGAGAGAAAAATGGTTATTTGAATTACCACTAGATATATCAGATGATAAAGGAGTAAATCCATATTACGCACTAAATACGTTCTATGATATTGCGCCTCCAAATAAAATAACAATTTGTTCGTCAGGTTCAATTGTAACAAATATTTGGCATATGGTTAAAATTAAACACAATGATAATTTTATAATTAGCAGTCAAGGAGACATGGGGTTTGAATTAACAGCAGCAATTGGTTCCGCAATAGCTGAAAAGAGAAAATTAATTATTCCAATTTTTGGCGAAGGATCATTCCAACTCAATATTCAAGAACTACAAACTATTATTCATAATAAACTACCAATTAAAATATTAATATTTAATAATAATTCGTATGGTGCTAATTTTATAACTCAAAATTTATATTTTAAGTCATTATATGGAACAAATAAAGATAGCGGGTTATCTTTTCCAGATACAGAAAAAATATCAAACGCGTATGGTATTAAATATATTTCTATTTATAAAAATAATGAGTTAAATGATAAATTCGAACAATTTTTTAATGAAAAAGAAGCTATTATATGTGAAGTTTTTTGTAAAATACAACAAAGATTTCCAAAATTAAGTTCAGTAAAAAATGAAGATGGTACTTTTTCAAGCAGACCATTCGAAGATATGGAACCATTTTTAGACAGAGAAGAATTTAAAAAAGAGATGATTGTTAAAATAATTTAGTTATTTAAATTTATAGTTTTATATATTTATAAAATTTATAAAATTTATATATTTATAAATATAAAATGACTTATGGATTTATATTAACGAGACACGTAAATTCAGAAATAACAAATATGTATTGGAATCATAATATAAAATTATTAAGAACATTTTATCCCAATTCAAAAATAATTATCATCGATGATAATAGTAATTATATTTATGTTAAACCAATGTTTGAATATAAAAATATTGAAATAATTCAATCAGAATATCCAGGTCGTGGAGAATTATTACCTTATATTTATTATTTAAAAAATAAATGGTTTGATAAAGCTATTATTATACATGATAGTGTTTTTTTTCATAAAAGATTTAATTTTGACAAATATAATAAAGATGTTATGATGTTATGGTATTTTTATAATAATGATAGTGAATTGTTTAATATAATAAGAATTAGTAAATATTTAAAAAACAATACAACAATTTTAAACCATATACATAATTGGAATAAAAATAATTGGCTGAGTTGTTTTGGCGCACAGTCTATAATAACACATGATTTTTTAATAAAATTAAATAATAAATATTGTTTAACTAACTTAATAAATGTTATAAGAAATCGTAGTGATAGATGTGCTTTAGAACGAATAATGGGAATCTTATTTTATATAGAAACAGGTGAAATAAATAATTGTTTTGGCAGTATAAATAATAATAATAGTAAAAGTAAACTTTGCGATTATACTTTTACTGACTACATAAGTACATTTAAAAATGGTATAGTTTTATCACCAGTAGTAAAAGTATGGTCAGGTAGATAAATCAATAGTAAATAAAATATCATCATATCTATTTTTATTTTTTCTTAAATCATAAACCCTAATACATTTTTTCATATTTTCAGGAACTAAATTTGACAATATGTTAATCCATTCTATTGATGGAATATCTTCAATAACAAAAATTCCATTATCTGAAAGCATAGGTAAGTAATTTTTTATAAAAAATATCATACTCTCTAAAGTATGTGGACCATCATCTATCATAACGTCAAATTTAATATTTAATGGTTTAATTTGATTATTTACAAAATTTTCATTATATGCGTCAAAACAACCAATTTTAATTCTTGTTTTATTTTTTATTTCAGGCCAAATATCTTTGATTTTTCTAATATCTAAACCATAAATAGTAGCATTTTTGAAATAATCATACCATAATTTAATACTACCTCCATCTTGAATACCAATCTCTAAAATATTACGAGCACTATTTTTCTTTGGTTTAAATAAAGTTTCATAAGTATTAAGATAAGAATGTGTTGTATTTTTATCAGTTCTAGAATTATCAATTAACTCAACAAGAAGACTCATATAAATTAATATTTATTTTTTTTTATTGTAATTTTAATAATTCAAATATAAAAATTATTTTTAATTGTATTAATATTATTCGACCAATTTTCAATATCACTAATAAATGGCTTTATATATTTTATTTTAGAATAATTAGCAATTTTTTCCCATTGATTTCTAGTTAGGTGGATTGTATTAATTGCGTTCTGTAAGTCATCTGCTCCATATGCTATTCCATATAAAGTTCCTTCATTTGTTTCCTTCAAATATTCGGCCGCTGCTGTAGTGTTTAACCAATCTTGTTTTGATAAACCATCAACTTTAATTACAATAGATATACACCCGCATAAAGCGGCTATAACTGATAAAAATGTTAATGAATCATATGATATAAAATATTTGTATTTATTAAAAAAAATAATACATTCATTTTGAGAATGAGCTCTAGTTATTTCAAAAGAACCAGGTGGATGAACTACAGGATGTTGTCGACCGCGAATTAGATATGATTTTCTCACCGTAAAACAAGTACCTTTTCTATTGGGAAAGTTAATATTTTTAGCAAATGGATTAATATAAATTACATTTAATAATTTATATATATTTCCTATTTTTTCTGGATTTTGTGCTATTTTATCCTCTGAATTAAAATAATATACTAATTCATTTTTACCCCAATTGTGTAGCCAATCATAAGGAACATTTTGTCCTAGTTTACTTAACATCCATCTCACAACATGTTTTGCGTTCAATGGATTGCCTTGGGTACCTTCACAATATATTACAACTACATTATCATGAATTGGAAAATCGTTTTCATAAAAATTCATATAAAAAGGATTTATACATTTTTTTCCAGAACTTGGATAAATTCTAACATTTTTACCAAAAGCACTGAGTGTTCTCGCTAATAAATATTGAACGACTGTTCCACCATCATTTAAATTAAACTCCTGCATATGCGTATAAATAATTATATTTTTCATATAATTAATTAATATTTTATTATTTGTTATTATTTTATTATATTCGTTTTATAATACATATATATTTAATTAAAATTAAAATATAAATAACAATTAAAATATTTATATACATGAAAATATTAATTACTGGTGGAAATGGTAATATTGCTAAGATGATTAAAAATTATTTATCAAATGAATTCGATATTACGTGTATTACAAGGAATGATTTTGATTTATTAGATGATAAATCAGTCGCAAATTATTTAAATAATCATGATTTTGATGTTTTAATTCATACAGCAATTAAAGGTGGTAGAAGAACAAAAGAAGAAAATTGTGAAGTAGTTTATCAAAATTTAATTATGTTTGAAAATTTGATTAAATTCGCTGATAAATTTAAGCTTATAATTAATTTTGACTCAGGAGCTATATATGACAGATCTACAGATATTAATTGCAGAAAAGAAGAAGAATTAAATACTATACCAAATGATTATTATGGGTTTTCAAAATATTTAATATATCAACGTAGTTTACAATATAACAATATTATTAACCTACGAATTTTTAATATATTTCATGTTAATGAAGAAAATGATAGATTTATCAAATCTTGTTTTCTCGCAAAAAAAAATTCTACGAAAATCACTATATTCCAAGATAAGTATTTTGATTTCGTCTATGAAGATGATTTTGTGAAAATAGTAAAATATTATATCGATCATTTTTCAGAAAAATTGCCAAAAACAATAAATATTTCATACAATCAAAAATATAAATTATCAGAAATTGCGGAAATGATTATAAGTGATAAAGAATTAATAGAAGTAAATGATTCTACACTTAAAAATAATTATTGTGGTGATGGAAATTTATTAAACTCTTTAAATTTAAAATTAGATGGGCTCCAACTTAGTCTAAAAAAATATGAAAATAAATTTAATTAAAATATTATAGTAATAGATTTATAATATTTTATCATTGATTTAGTATCATTAATGATCGTAATATTTTGTTATTAAACCACGATTTCTTCATTAAATTTATCAGCCATAATTTTATACCTTTCATTTTCTAAACTCTTAATCAGCCGACTCCATGGACAACAACTTTGTAGAGCAGCCAAACCTTCATCACAAAATAAATTCATAAGAGTTGGACTAAAGCCTGACATCATAGATGCGTTCGGTTGATTAGATAATGTTGGAAATCCAGATGTACTTCTCAAATTCCAGAATAGTATGTGAGGTGGCTTATATGGTACACCATTTACTCTGATACCTTCATTCACGTATTTCACCTTCATTTTATCATATAAAACTAGCTTATCACATTCATCACCTTGATCCATTTGCATATCTGATAAAACCACAAGCACCATATCTTGAACGTCTTCTGGTGCCATCTTGTTCTGAATAATAGCATCCAAAATTAAATCAAGCGCAGCATAAAAATTAGTATTCATACCCCATTCAGCATTGGCGACGACTTCAACTTGAGAAATGAAATCCGGATATGGGTCTAAATTAACCCAACTTGGTTTAGCACTAAAAGTCATTATACGCTTTCCTAGAACCGATTTTTCAGCAATACGAATACCAAGAGCAATAGCGGCATGCATTGGATTTCCAGACATAGAAGCAGAAGTATCAACCATAGCAATCATCTTACCAAGAGGCGCATTTTGGCTGGAATTATCGCGCCATTGAGAGTTCAAAAGATCTCTTTCATTCTGATTATTTTGGTATTTTAATAAATCCAAGGCTTGTTTAGTGAAATCAGCCATTCCAATACGCTTTCCTTTCATTTCAACTTCACCTTTTACAGCCTTTTGAATATGGGTGTTAAAATTATCCGCACATTGTACTCTATCAAAATTATCTGGATATCTTACTTCACCATTATTTTTAATATTCAAAAATGCCTTTTTTTGCTTTGCCAACGTAATAGAGGTTACATTATGGAAATCTATATCCCGCCATGTTTGCTCGCATTGTTTAATTTGTGTAGTATCAATATATCGATTAAGCGTCGATAGAACCTTACGGTATTCAGTCTTACACTTAAGAATAGCATTTCTTTCTTGTTCGTCGGTTTTAGCCGTAGCCAAAAACTCACTGAAATAGTCAGTAGCGAGGGATTTATATAGCCAGCCAGATTTAGACTTCTCTCTAGGAACCCATTTAGAAGCTAAAGATATATTATTAACATCATAAAGTATATTATTATAATCCTTTTTAATTCGATCATTTATTAAACTGATTGAATAATTAACCAACGAAGAATCAACATAATCACCTTGATTCCTGCAATATTCACAGAAATACTTCAAATCCTTCCAAGAACCATATGGGTGCGAGTCTTCATTATCTAAGGTAACAAAAGATCTTAAAGCGAATTTAGCTAATACAGGATAAAACTTATGCCAAGTATAGATCATCATATAAGATAACGCGTACTCACCTTTACCATCGATGATATCACGCGTTTGAGCTATCATTCTATACAGAATTGACAGATGTCCTTTAGCTACTTCTTTTTCTATGAAAGCCCCAAATTCAATCTTATGCTTCAAGTTCATTAAAAGTTCGCTTAACACAAATTCAAGCCTACGTATTCCATGTTGATCGGTTCTTGTAAGCTGAAAATTAAATTGTAAAATTTTTTCCTGAATTTTATTAGACCAACCATATTCTACATGACAATTTTCTCCAAATTGAGTAGGAGTATAATTATCAAGAATATTTACAAGTGAAGCCATTTTGATGATATTATATATACATATTAGTCTTTATATCGATTTTTAATTGTTTTTTTATGATTTAAAGAGCGTAAGTATATTTTTTTGGTGGAATTATTGGGGTCACTTTTTTTCAAATCTTTCGATTTTTCATAGAAAAGAATTATTAAGTCATTTAAATCTTGAAACATATTTATGGTCTTTTCAAATATAATTGTATCTATATTTTTTATCACTGATAAATATTTCTTATCATCTCCATTTAATAAATAGTTTTTAATTTGATCTGGCTCCAAATTTATGTTATATCGCAAAATTGACAACAATGAATAACGTGTTTCACTATCAAGAGCACTTTTTTTAAGTATTTCAAAAATTTGTTCCTGTGAAATTTTATTTGGATAATGAGTCAATAAAGATTCGTGTTTGATTTTATCTATTTCATTGTCTCTGTTAATATAAATGATTCTTAAATTGATATAATAAACATCATCTTTGTAAAAATCTTTATACAACCTATCCGTCTTTTCAAAATTATTAATCCATTCATCATCTAATTTATTATATTCAAATTCCATAATTAATATATTTGAATATAATTCATTAACATTTTAAACTAATTCAATAATCATCATATAATTCAATAATCATCATAATCGTCATAATCATAATCGTCATAATCATCATGATTCTCGCTATCATTATCATCCTCATCTGAACTATCATCTATTTCATATAGATATGCTTCCCTTTCTTCCCAATCAGGATATTTAAACATTTTTTCCCATATATCATATCCATTTAATTCAATATATTCCTCGGTTCTTTTTTCATGGAGTTCTACTAATGAGTTGTATATATCTAAGCGTATTTCTTCTTCTGATTTTGTAGGTTCTTCATAAAGTACAGTTCCAATACCATATTTCATGATTATATTTCCTGTTTCTCGATCCTTTTTAATGAGAAGACATCCTGGGTCTAAATTCACTAAATCAGGGTCAATACAAGAGTCTTTAATTTCTTGTTCTTTTTTTAATATATTTACATAACTTACATTATTATTTACTTCCTTTTTAGCAACACTAATTAGTTCTGGAAAATTATTGATATTTAAAAGTTCTTGTTTTTCTTGTTCTAATTTCCCTTGTTCTAACTT
>Ga0194115_10004324_pt1 | contig 15375 bp, 11 predicted proteins | sample TA2MahsurfametaG_3_FD_148656 | JGI IMG/M metagenome (GOLD analysis project Ga0194115, IMG submission 148656) | Freshwater microbial communities from Lake Tanganyika, Tanzania - TA2015002 Mahale S4 surface | ecosystem: Environmental > Aquatic > Freshwater > Lake | place: Tanzania: Lake...
GCTTCTTTTTGTGGATGACGTGACATTGAAATACGGTATTGTCTTGCCAATACATTTGAAATAAGGGAAAAAACCGTATCGGAGTCAGCAAATAGCTTCCTCACCGTTTTGGGGGTTGGGCGCCTGTTCCCAATGGACCTCCTCCGTATTCCTCTTGTTGCGAAACGTAGATGGGACTAGAGAACCCATGAAAGAAATTCTTTGTAAAGAATCTGGAGCGAAAAATGATCACAGTTCAAGAATCTGATACAATCATATATCGCCCAAAAGGGTAACCTCCCGGGGAGCATGATCATCATCATCCATCAAAAGAAGATCTTCATACATCCTCTCCAAATGAAATACCTTACCCATCGCACCCCACGTCGACCAATATCGTACTGCCTGCCTGATCCAACCTTCTGCCTCCCTCAAATCATCAGATACACATACATGAAACTCAACGAGCCTTTCACAAGCCAAGGCAGCATCTTGGACGAAACCACCTTCCAGAGCGACACGAATCGCAGCATTATAGTTTTCTATGGCAGCGTTGTGCCGTCGCTTTAATACGGCGTACTCGGCATCAAGGAACAAATCAGAATGCTTCACATTCGGATTATCCATGGCCATCCACTTCTTGATCCGGTCACGACAAATCTCACCAAGCTTTGAATAGCGTTCGTCTCCGGTTTCATGAGCAGCTGCGATACAAGACAACCCATTCAGAAATGTGTTCATCATATTTCCGGGCGATGCCTTCAGAGTCGACGCCAGTTCGAACTAACAATCCAGCATGTTTCACGTGTTCTCCAAAGTACGTCAAGAGCATAAGTTGCCGAAAACAGATTGAAATAGTGAAGTAGGGATCATTCAAACATGACTCAAACACTTCATTGGATAGTGCGATGCCAACGAGACTAGTTGGATCCTCGAGATTATACTGGGCGATGAGATTGAGGACTGTTTGGTACACGGGCTGCATGAAGGTGTAAACAGTAAAGTTCTTGACAACCTTGATCTCGGACATGAGCCTCTCAAGATCGACTTGCAAGGCATCCAATGGAGCACCGCCTTGAAACCTCAGCACAAGCCAAGACACAATCGCCCAGCTCATATTCTCAGTGTCGCTAGTCCTGTTGCCAATGGCATATGCCTCCAGCAACGGATCGTAGGTATTCTTCAGGGGCCTCGTCCATGAGAAAATAAAGAAGTGCGCGAGAAACAAGGTTCTCGCCGCTAACGCCTCTGTATCGCTCAAGGCCAATGCTTCCAATGCAAGATCGCTATAGACGGCTGCAGTTTGAAAGTCACCTGAAATCGTGACTACCATAATCGCTGTTTGTGCGAAAGCGACAGATGAATATGCACTAATGCCATATTCCAGCGTGAGACTCAGACTCCGAAAGACCGTTAACGGCAGTCGAGCGTCAGCCGAAACATACAAGATTCCAAACAGTCTATCAAGCCAATGGACAGTCTGCAGCTTCGCCTTATCTGTCATCACGGGGAGGTTCGAAAGACGATGAGTCCTCACAGCAATCATGATTTCCTGGAAATGCTCTAACAACTCTGGGGTGCCTTCCTCCATGTTCGCTGGGATATCACCGTCGAAATACGACAAGATTTCAATACACATCGCGACGGCCGCGGACTTATCCTGGTTAGACAGATGGTCGACCCAAGCATTGTAAACCCCCCAAATTTGTCCTCTAACGGTATATCGTCGCGCTTTATCACCATCATACAATATTGCTCCAGCGTCTCAACGTTCCCCATAGCCCGTTCGGATTTGGCGCCAATCGTCAACAATCCAAGACTGACATCATACGTATCGCTAGCCAACGTATCATCTCCTAGAAACTCAATGCCTCGTTTCGCATATCGAGCCGCACTATCAAACGCCGACACCGTCGCGGCTCGAGCACTTGCTTCATGATTCAGTCCCGCCATCTGCAGTTTCGACTCTCTGTCAAGCATCTGAGGCTCTATATCATTCAATAGATTCACAACGACAAATATCTCCGAGCATAGCCGATCCCTGCCGAGATTCTGCACAGACAACTCTCCCACGCTACGACGATACTTCGGTCGGGAGACCATAGGTACGGGATCGACTTCCGCGAACGACATCCGATCCTTGCCAAGACTGTGCAAAAGCAACTCGCCCATGCTACGACGATACTTCGACCGGAATGCCAGAGGCGCGAGATCTACTGCCGCCTCACTTGTCGTGGACGAAACCGAACCGAGGTGGTATCGATGAAACTTTTACCAGTAGCCCCTCCTTCTCAAGAGGTTCGAGAGCAGCGTGAAATTCACAATCATCATCACTGTCGGTCGTACCCTTCGACCATCCACACCTTAGAGTACTTTGATCAAACGTTGACCCAAGACAAGCGGCGACCTGAAGAATCTCAGACAGCTTCGTTGGAAGCTCTCCCATCCGTGCCTTCAAAAGACTTACTACATTGTCGCTGGCATAAGTGTTCGCTTCGATTTCATTCAGATCCCACGTCCAACCTCGTCGACGGTGTCATCTTCAGCAGATGTTTCTTTCCTAGTAACGACAAAAATTGGAGTAAGAAAAATGGATTCCCGATCGTCTTCTTGTGACATAATTCCGCTAGCGCGAATGTTGTCGCATCATCGCTACATCCGAGAACGTGCTGGATGATAGCATTTACCGCATCGACTTGTATGTCCTTGATTTCGATGCGCGTTACCGAAAAATCAACTGCACTATCCTTGTCTTCTAAACCTCCCAGGTACTGGTTCAATCTGGGATTCGTGTCAACTTCGTTGGATCGATAGATGCCGATGACCATCGTTCTCGATATCTCACGATCCATCATCAACGCGTCTAACAGATCAAACGATGAGGTGTCTGCCCACTGTAAATCATCCAATACCATCACCAGTGGACTAAACACTCGCGCCATCACTCGAATAAATCGTCGAATGGCAAATAAGATCTGACTTTTTGAGTCATTCAACAACGATGAATCAGATGAAGATTCCGACGTCGAGAATTGTACAGGAACGTCAACGATTTCTTCCAGTACTGGAATCACCTGCAATAGTAACCCAATTTCAGCATCAAGTGCAGTCAGGATCTCTTCACCAACCTCTACGTACTTCTGTGGAACATGTACCCGTAGATACAAAATCGCACCACATATCTCAGCGCATGCGGCGACGATCCCAGAATACGGTTCGTTGATCATATTCAGGGCGAATTTCCCACGTACATAGAGGCCATGCTGTTGTAGCACCACAGGATCGTCAAGAATCTTCGCAAGCCTTGATTTTCCTGTTCCGCTAGTTCCTGAAATGAGCACGACCTGTCGTTGTTGTGTAGTAGCTTGTTCGACACATTGGCTACTCGTCGTCGAAGATAATGATGTTCCTAGATTTTCGAAGGCTTGCATGTAAAGCCAATGTGTTCAGCTCTAATTGATCATGGTCGAAATTTTGTTGGTCATCATCGTCGAGGACGATGGGTATTGAGATCGCCGAAAACAAGGATCCGTCATCTTCCTGAATCTTCTGAACTTTAAGTTCGAACAAGTACTGATGCGTCGTTTCTCCTGATGAGACCGATTTGCTAGTGGTTGAAGAGGTCTTCGTTCTAGAGCTCTTGGGTTCCTTGTTTGGGGACGACATACCATCCATCCATGTTTGAAATTGACGATCACTCTCAGGCTTTGTCGGCTGCGCAGGGGGCCGAGCCCTCGTGATTTACAAATCTCCTGCCAGCGGCCAAGTGTCCAGGTGCTCGGAAGTCGGAAGTAGAAGTAGAAGGACTCCAACGAACAATTATTTCCAGTCATACGTAGAATAACTTCAAGGGCCTATTTCGAAATCGACCCCTCTAGACTGTACACCGGATCTATGTCCTAACACTGTCCTCTCACTGTCCCACAAAAGAACCTATTCGGACCAGTCAAGATGAGCAATCGGGAAAAATGGCGCGAATCATTCGACCTTTTCGTTTACGCCTTATATGGTATTTACAGTTACGGGCCGATCTTGTCCGTCTGTCCTTCCGAATAACCCTTTAACTTACGGTTATCTCGCTACCTTGTGGTCCGTCGAATCCAATGGTGACGTCATTGTGTTCGGTCTTTTTCTCATAGATCACACGAGACGATTGATGACCCAAAATAGACATCGATATCACACTCTCTGACTGTCAAAAGCGGGCGTGAGCAGGGTGACAAGAAGATGCGAACCTGACATTTTATCTCTCTCCAATCTCTGTTTCCGTATCATTGAGTTCGTGGTTCGGAGGTTTGAACATAATCATTAACAATAAAGGAAGATAAAGGATACGTCATCAGGTAGAAGGTATGCCGAAAAAGCAACGCCCAAAGAAGGACGACGTGGGAGAGGATGATCGCGACAAGGAAGACGACGACGAGGAACAGGAAGATGATTTTCTAGATGGGATCGAACAAGATTTGAAGAATCATAATAAAATGGGGACATCGACGACTACGAGTGAAAGGCCGGCTCCACAACAACAACAACAAGAACATCGATCATCCACATCCTCTACTTCCGAATCAACAACGACAACGATTTTACTACCAAATTCTCAATTACCCTTTGTAGGACGGGAGAGTGAAATTCAGACGGTCGTACAAGCGGGTGAACGGATTAGTTTAGAATGGATGGAAAATCCAAAAGAAATTATTTTCATTCATGGGAAACAGGGTATAGGGAAGACGACCTTAGTCCAACATGCATTACAACAGGGATCCTTTTGGAAGGCAATCATTATCCGGGGGATATGTGAGGAATATCATACTGCCAATCTACCATTTGGTGTATTAGTTGATCTATTGAAAGATTTGACGAATCAATTATTACCCCAGAAGGCTGTATGGGGACCAAGATTACAAGATGCCTTAGGTGGAGAGGGGCCATTGATCGCCTCGTTAATCCCCTCTCTATGTCCTTTCCTACAATGTCTACCATTAGAACAACGTGGATTAATCCATCGTTTCGATATGAATACTCCACATCGATATCATCGACTATCTTTCGCTATTCGGGATTTGATACAAGCGGTATCAGAATATCAACCTGTGGTAATGATGATCGATAATCTCCATTGGGCAGATCCTGATACGTTATTTGTCTTCCAACATCTACTGATGACGGATACATTACATAACTTTTTATTTTTAGGAATCTATGATGATGACAGTCATATGGTCGTCGTTGAAACGAAAGAAGAAGAAGTTACACCAACACCAACAACAACGGCCCCATCAGGTGATGTTGATGCTGATGATAGCGTGGATGGCGATGACGGTGATGATGCTGCTGCTGATCCTGCAAGTGATGATCACGCTCCGACTGCTGCTGCTACTACCGATGATGCGGCTGCTGCTGCTGCTGCTGCTGCTACTGCCACAACCAGCACAGCATTTGTTGCCACGACGCCATTGGAGATTCTTTACAAGGTCCTTGAAGAACAACAAGAAAAGTCATCATCATCACAAGTAGTACTACGAGAAATCTCTCTCCTACCCCTAAGTCGAAAAGATTTGGAAATCTCATTATTACAAGTCTTCCCCTATCGTGAGGAGGAATTATCTGATTTGGTCGATTTCGTCTCTGCCTTGAGTAAGGGAAATCCATTCTATGCATGTCAATTATTAAAATTATGGAATGAGATTGAACTCATTACGTATGTCAATGATCCCATTAAGGTTTCCGATTGGGAATGGAATCGGAAAAAACTCAAAAAGGAAGTCAAAAGGGCGAAAGAAGAGAGATTAAATACCTATGATGATGTGACAGGAATCATTGAAGCTCGGTTAAAGTTATTACCCCGAAAGATTCAATTCGTCGTCCATATCTTGGCAAGGATGAATTTATCACATTTTCGGCTATCAGCTGTCATCCCTCCCGTGGACGGGGCCACCGGTGGTAGTAGTAAGAATCAGCAGCAGCAACAACCTCCTCCTCCTCCTCCTGACCACTTATACAATGTATTTGTCAAGGCAGTGACGAATCGATCACGAACAAATGATGATGTTCCCATTGCATCCTCGGAGGAATTAATCAAAATGGCAGTCAAGGCATGTACCTCGGGTTTTCTGAAACGGAATGGGAAGGCTCCCGTTACGATTATGAGCTTTACGAATGATCTTATTCGAAAATGTTCCTCGACGATTCAATCCGATATATTCGAACAACAAAAGAAAAAAGATACCCAAAATGATCCCCTTGTCGGATTATATGTCGGAACAGAATTAAGCAAAATATCGGCCACCGCGGGGAAGGTTTCGATGAAGCTACTAGCCGCATCCAATGGCAAAGTCGATGCTGCTATCTTCGCTGCCGAACAGGTCCATGAACGGTGTAAATTCCTTGCCGCAGAAGCCTTGTATCAATGTAAGGATGATGATGCGATGAAGGATTCTGAACGGGCATCGATGGCAAAGATTCATTTAGAAGCTGCCGAAATGGCGGTGGGGAAGACTGCCTTCCATGCCGCGACGATCTACCTGGAACGTGCAATGACTGCATTTTTCAATGTCAATTCGAAATGGCAAGATCCACAACAATATGAGGTAACAGTCGGAATCTATCTCCTATTAGCACGGATGTATGCCTGTTTTCCGACCAAATATCGGGATTCAAAGAAGGCCGTGGAAGAAATTTTCATTCATGGTCGTTCCCTCAAAGATCGAGTATTGGCCAATCAAGTCCAGATGGTCGTCCTACAAGCAGAGGGCAATTATGACAAAGCCTTGACGGATATGTTAGATCTACTCAGTCGATTAGGGGAAACATTTCCGGCAGGAGATGGGTCTCCTGACCAGATAGAAAAACAATTCCAAGGACTCCGTAAGGCAGTCGAAAAGACACAGAATGATACGTTCTTAAAACCCAAGAAAGTGACAGACAACAAACTAATTGATGTCATGACGTGTCTCGCCGACCTGGAACAGATTGGTCGTCAAGTCCAACATCCGAATCCCTACTCTGAATTGGCCATGATCCGGATGATGAAATTATCGATGCAATATGGATTTACTCGACAATACCCTATCGCATTTTCTCTCTATGCGATGACCTTGAAGAAAAAGGGACATATCAAGGAGGCATATCGTATGGGTCAAATTATGGAAAAGATGACACGAATATCCGACTTCTATGGTGGACATGCCATGACACTCTTTCATTGGTATGTCAGTCATTGGCGTCGGACCTACAAACGCAATCTAGAACCCGTCCTTCAAATCTATAATGCCCAACTCGATGCAGGAGATTTCTTCCACGTCGGATTTAGTATCAGTACCTATATTCAATACCATCTGGTGAGTGGATTTGATCTTGACAAACTCTCTGAGAACATGCAACTCTTCCAAGATCTATACACGGACTATAATTTGGCAGAGGAATGGCAGATTCAGATCCCCCAACAGGCTATTGCAGCATTTAGGGGAGAGTCACATAATCCGACAACGTTCTTTGGTGATACCTTGGCACAACAGGAGGACAAGTTGAATGAGTTCCAGAATGCTGGTCTCCAACGTGCCGTTGATTATTGTCATTTACTTCGTCTCTTTGTGGCATTTTTCTTCCATGACTATGAGGTCATGCAGGAATCGATCAACAACTTAACTCGACCCGTCAGTGGGGTCTGGGTCCCATGGATGTCCTTTATGGAATGCTTCCTTCTCATCCAATGTCTCGGTAATACGACGGGGAAAGAGAAAAAAGAACTTATGGAAAAGATTGAAGTCTTGAAAGATCGATTAATGGATTGGTACCATCATGGTGCACCGAATCCAAGTGTCATGTTTTCCATTTTGGAAGCTGAATACATCATTCATACAGAGGGATTGAAGAAATTATCAGCAATGAAGGTACAGATGATGTACAAGGAGGCCATCGATGCTGCCGTAAAGGATGGTGCGACCCATTTGGAAGCCTTTGCGTGCGAACGGGCAGGGTTCCACTTTATGGCTATGGTCGTCCATGGAAGCTGTGCCGAATTCCTCTCGAAAAGTCAGCAGGCATATGATCGATGTAATTATGTGGCAAAGGTTATTGATCTCGAAACGAAGTATGCCGATATTTTACAGGTCGCTAATCGTCGAGTCCGGCCTGCATCGGCTTATCTCGAACGGAATGCGAATGCCGTTCTTCGAGGACCGTCCGATCAACAGATTGGAGGTGGAATGGGGGAAGTAAAGTCTGTCAATGTGTTCAAGGAATTACGAAAAGTAACGAAAGTCAAGGACATGTTCAAAAGGGACAAGACGAACAATGACAACAACAATTCCATGAGCTCTCCAAGGAGGAGTACGAAATCTGGGCTTTCCCTTGATATTGGTGAGGGAGATCCAGAGAATCATCCTCAGTCACCTCTGGCACGGAAATCTCCTACTACCAAACGGTCAAGTCGTGGTGGTTATGGCAGTGCTGCCGACAACGACGATGACGGGGAAGACGTCAATGGTGGCGATGGAAGTAGTCGTTTCCTACACATGTCGCCATCGGCCTTGTCTCCTGGGGACAATACCGGCAGCAGCAACAACAAGAACAACAACGGCAAAAAACAAGGGCGATTATCGAAGTTACTCTTTCGAGGTGGACAGAAAAAATCCACTGATGCAAAGGATGACAATACCAACGAAAACCGTGATAAGGCAGAGAAATCTCCCAAATCACCGGAAAGAGCACGACGAGGAAGTAAGAAAACACCAAACGATATTGTTAGTGGCGATGACGGCATGGCAGCGCCCTTTGGAGATGATGATGCTGATATTGAAGGAGGAGAGGTAGTGTCAAGTTCAAAGGATCCCGATGAGAAAAAGAAAAAAAGCAAGGAGAAAAAGAGCAAGGAGAAAAAAACGAAAAGTTAAAGAGAAGATAACCCCCAAGGAAGTAAACCTCGATACATGATCAGCCATGTAAGTCATCAGACTAGTAGTAGTACTATAGTTGTTCCCTAGTATCTGAAGAAAATATCATAGTAACCTATGTCGACGTCGTTGCCTTACCGACGACGAATAGGACAGCATAATCTTGTTTGGTACATCCAGTTACCTTGGGCATTTCGGCACCGGGGGCGACAGGAAAATCTCTTGGATTGGCTGTCAACGGTGATCCCACAACGCCAATACCACTATCGTTGTCGTTAGGTGTATACACTGCCGATCGACACGGGAGGTGGGTTACATCATATAAGGAATTTCCATCATCTAATTTCCACATCCCATCTTGAGATATTGTCAGACCGGTAGTAACCATCCGACCACCTGTGACAAGATACCGTCCTGCCGGTAATGGGAAGGTAGGTGATTCCATGATCAAACCATGTTCTTCTAACCACCAACTATTAGGATCAAAGATCCATCCAGAAGGCGCCCTACGGGTAGGATTATTCGATTCGGCACCAAAGGTTGTGGAATAATCCTTTAACCAAACACCTCTTGGACCAGGATCGACTGCCCATAATCCCCATGATTTTGCATTCTGACCTTCGTTTGCCTTCGAATCACCTAAGGCAGCAATAAATTTGGTTGGAATCCGTGTAAATCCAGATGGTGTATATACAGATGATTGGAATAAATACGTCGCACTAACACCTGATGCTGCTAATAATCCTGCCCCCACAACATTATAGATGAGATTCCTCCGTTGGACATCCAAGATTCCCTCCTCTGACGATGATTCATCCATCCATGTTCCGTCGTCATAGTCATCATTCTTATTACTATTTGACATTGAGAATCTCCACAACCTATCTCTTTCATGTCTGATGACGGTGACACTCCCAGAAGGAAGAGAAGACGAAAGGACGAATCCATACACTTGTGACGTCGTCGTGGCGACTGTGAACACTAACGATGACAAGAATGTTGAAATCGTCTTCATGATTTCTTGATTTTTTTTTTCTTCTTCGATTGTTGTCGTTGTTGTTGTACCCTTTGGGATAATGTTTGGTGTGAGACGAGACAGAGAAAGTGAGAGACAAAGCGATGAGTGCAAGAGAAAGGAGGAAAATCCGTAAAGAATGACACGTATGCATATCTAACTATCATACCTTATAGGCAACGTCCCTACCTATCTATGTATGCATATCATGATCTCAATGAAATTGATTGTGTATTCTGTCACAACGACTACCGTAGCTAGTAACATTATGATGAAACTCGTCTGGGGGAGAGTCCAAACCGACTTTAAACAGTCTATACATACACAGCACATCATCATTCAACTCCGCTTGCATTTCATCTCATCATCACCTGTCCATTTTCAATCAACAACAACAGCACGCCCTAGTGTTTTCATACATATCATACATACCTTTTGATACATATGTACTTATTGAATAATCCTATGTATGTTTCATATGTCGGCCAACGTCATTGCCTGCCACGTGGAAGAAGAACCCATCACACACTCTACCTTCTCTCTCTAGAGGGCGGAGGCAGCCGGTTTGTTCTTCTTCTTGCACATTCAGTGTTGATTCATTCATTCATTCATCGATTCATTCATTCATTCATCCATTTCAAAACAAGATTTCTGTAACAGAAAAACCCAATCGTTGATGATAGTAGAAACAGAACAAAACGAACAAGGATGAAGGATACCATTTCTTTCTTTTCATCACCACCGCCGATATTTGCGGCAAGTCCTCCTGCAGTGGAATGGACAAGGAAGAAAATGGTAATGGTGCCACCGTCATCATCATCATCATCACCACCACCACCACCACCAAATACCATTGGTTTCGTCACTTCGTTCCCTCGCGGTGGTGATAGTAGTAATGCGGGTAGAGGTAGTAATAATGATGGTGGAAATCATAGTGGTAACAACAACAGGAAGAATGTGGATAACATTGTGCAACAAATATTACAAGTGAAGGATGACTATTATGCCGTATTAGGATTGAACAAACAACAACAACAACAGCAACAACAACAACGTCATCAATCCAATGATGATGTGACGAGATTTGAAAAGGAAATTACCAAGGCATATCGGAAACGTGCATTGCAGACACATCCAGACAAGACTGGTGGTGATCGATCTGCCTTTGATTTAGTTGCAAAGGCATATGAGGTCTTAAGTGATACGAATAAACGGAAGATATATGATCGATATGGTATCCAAGGATTAGAGATGGGAATAGGAGGAAATGGACCAGGCCATCCAACATCCTTTCAAGATTTCTTTTCTACCATGTTCCAACAACAACGTCAACAACAACAAGCCGCAACATCAAGAAATCGGACTAGACGGTATCAATTACAGGTCTCATTAGAAGATTTATATCATGGTGTGACACAAGAAATATTTGTACCAGGTGGTAGTACTACATCATCATCGTCCAATCGAAGAACCCGAAGAGATGAAGATGATGGGAAGACTGTCCCTGTCATCATACCCAGGGGGACAGTTCATGGTCAACCAATACGATTAGATGGTGTAATGGATTTTGATCCTAATGAACGACCTGGAGATTTAATATTTATTATTTCTCAGACACCCCATCCTATCTTTACAAGGAAAAATCATGATCTTGCTATGGAATTGACAATTACATTAGAAGAAGCCCTATGTGGATTTGAACGATCGATTCCATCTCTCTCTTCTGGGAAGTCTCCAAAGGACAACAATACCAACAACAATCATATTTCCATCGCATCAGCACTTTCTTCCACAACAAACAGTGGTAATACCGACGACGACAACGATAACGACGACGAATATTCGTCATCGCACAAAATCATTGTCACGGGAGATGTCCAAGTCTTAAAGGGTCGTGGATTTCCAAAATCACCTCATGTTGATCCAGAAGATCTTCAAAATCATGGTGATTTATATATTCAATTCCGAGTAGAAGATATCCAACAGCGAGAATCATTAACCAGAGAAGAATCTCAAGACTTACGATATTTATTAGAAAAGATTCAAGGAAAGAAACCATCCAAACAATCAATACGGAAAAAGGACCATCCATCGAAAAAGAAAACGAAGAATCGTATCCAACCTGATCATGATGATGAAAAGAAGGATGCGGAATCAGGGTTATTCGCGTCGTCGTCATCATCGGCGTCTTCTTCTAAGGAAGGCAATAGAAGAGAAGGTTCTACCACTACCACCAACAACAGTCATCGTCCACATGATACAATCCATCGATTAATCCCTGGAAGGATTGCTGATTTTGGACGAGCGACGGGGACTGCTCGTGTCCAACATGATGATGATCATCATGATTCTCGAGAAGAGGAATTTTTTGAACGTAGTGGAGGATATCCATTTGGGAATGGTGCCTCTACTTTTTTTCAGTCTTCTACGATGGGTGGGGGGACCCGAAGTTTCTTCTTTGGAGGTAATGGTAATGGTGGTGGTAGCACCGCTTCCAATCCATTTTTTGGTAGTCTCGACGATGACGATGATGGTGCTCAAACCCAATGTCAACAAATGTAAATTTTCACAAGTTGACTGCCGAACCCGATGGAAAATACTATCATCGGGCTCATACGAACACTGCGTTAACACCGAGTCGAGTCGTTCTCTTTTCCCAAAGCACTCTGGTCTGAAATTCTGAGACACGGCCCACGAGCGCAAAACGCCTAGCAGCAGCAGCAGTATTCCTGGGTATCTTGGACAAGGAGGAGGACAAAGTTCATGGAAAATGGGTATCGCCGCTTCTTGAAGCCCTATCAGAGATTCCCTTAGGGGGAAATTGATTGCTCTCGGAGAAGAAGAAGACAAAGAAAATCGTGCTCCACCATCATTGAGCTCTCGTTACGGGTGAATAGAAAACAAAACGATGTTTCCGATTCTGGCATAGGTGGGAAACGATTCATTTACTTGGTTTTCATGTTCGTAATCGGCCTACTACTAGCACAGATGTTGACTATAACAACAATGGCTCGGTTTCTCTCAACATATCCAGTTGTCATAGTACAGTGAAGGAAAATGATTCTCATCTATATGCCTTTATAAAAAACATCGTGCTGTTTTTCCTATCCACCCGTAACGAGAGCACAATCGTTTCAGGGCCCTCAACAGCTCGAAGTATGGTAGCGGGAGGGGTGCCATTAAGCAGTAGCGACGATCACACAACTACTTTTTATCTGGATTCTCATTTGGCCACCCAGCGTAAAGAGTATGCGGGAAAACAAAATACGGATTCTCATGCAGTGAGAACACGAATCGGAGCAAGTAGTTTTGATCCGGCTAAAGTATAACGGTCGGTTGTGTCGAGACCCATGATTCGTCAAACTTGTCGAAATACCGGTATTCACGCTGCGACACGCACTACCACAGTGAGAAACTTTTTTGTTGGATTGCTATCCTACGAACCGATCTGGGGTTGTGGGTACCGTATCCCACACCGCCGTAGATTCGATTCCAACCTCATCCATCCAATTATTTATTTCGAGGATACATCCATGATAAAGAAAAGCCACCACGGGAATCCGTGCTGTATTCCCATTTGTTTTCATCGCATTTGTCGTTTTTGATCGAGTTCTACTTCTTCTGTAATCCATCTTTCTGAATTTTTCGTCCAATGAATGAATCTAGTTCCGACATTCTCAGTCTCATCGAAGGCTTTTGATTTTCTCGTTTACTGTCAATGCCAATGCTCTAGAATCTCGTTTACCGGCCTGTTGTATCATGGGTTGTACTATCAGGAGAAAACCCCCCAAAACCGATGATTGGTTAACTACTATTGATAAAGCGGTATCATACGATCACTTTCGCCGTACGGGTAGAGCTACCAGGATCATGCAAGTGGATGTATCAATGTTGTTTGCATTTTCAATGGCCACGTCCTTTTGGATAAAGCCAGTTGACGACACGGCGGATGAGTCACTGTCAGTCCCGCGAAGAATCCACGCTGAATCGAGTCAAATGTATCAACTCATACACAACCCGCTCGCAAAATCTGCGGCCAACGGACAGAACAGCACAAGATTCGGCCAACAGTCATCACAGATAGAGCGAGAAAGGGAGAAAGGGAGAACCCCTAGTAGAGGTCAGTTTCCCCCGCGGGGGATCCCAAACTTCCTGAAAATTGTTGACGCCTTGTTGCACCTTTCAAGGAAATTGATTGGTTCCTCATTAACTGTGGAATACGACCGTTGACACATTTCGGAAGACACATAGAGTGTCTGCATTTTCATACCCCTATCTTCCTGAAGTTCCTCTCGACAACCTGTTCGGGGACATGTGATCAATAAATAAATGAAAGATGCTCGGACACCGTTTATGTTCTTCGGCTGGTCGGAGAAGCTATGGGCCGAACTGTTTTCTCCGGAACCAATGATGGGACTTTTTCTGACAGTCATCCATTGTGAAACACACAAAGAAACAACATAACTTTCCTGTCCCTCGTTTGCATTCGTAGTCAGTCTACAAAAAAACACACACAAAGAATCATGATCATGAAGGACACGATCGATTTTACAACGTCAAGACAAGTTTGTCTTTCTTCCAAGCATCGGCGTTGTCACTCTGACTCCAGAGTGTTATTGTCAAGTGAGGTTGCGACTCAATGGACAAATGAAGAAGTCACTTTCTCTGATTCAAAGTATGAGAACCTTGCCCTTCAGTTCGAGACACCCAAAACCCGAAGACCTTCTCGCATTCTTCGTCATTCAACTTCATTAGATTGCCTATTCGATCATTTTCATGTTGCCGTTAGTGAGCTTGAACAAGAACAACCACAAGAACAACAACAGCATCGAGGAGAAGAAGATGAAGCCAGTGTTTCTCTTCAAACGAATGATGATCGAAGAACTCTAGACTCACCATCGTCACCGGATAATCACTGGAAGGTCGTTTCGGAGATTATCGAAACAGATCCTCAACTTGATCATCATCCAGTCTCCATGGTTGTACAGGGCAAGAAATCTGCCTGTCTCTTAGTCCATTTGTTGTCTGGTATCACGGATGAGATTCCACCACCCGTTGCCAGCACGATGGATCAACAAGAACAAGTTGAGGGAGACGAGGTCAAGATGAGCTCCCGAACTCCTCAATCAGACATTGTTCCTACGACTCCACTCCCTCCCGTCCCCGAGAGGCCAGAGGAGGAGGAATCAAGACTGGAAGATCTTTTGGATGCGATCGACGTCTCTGAATGGGGGACTGTGTCCGAGATTCTCGAAAGGGATCCTCATCTCGCTCGACATCCTGTATCCATGGTCATCCAGGGAGAGAATTCTACATGTCTCTTGGTCCATCTCCTAGCAGGCCTCAGAGATACTCCCATCTCTGTGATGGATCAACTCGTGACGATATATCCAGCCTCATTATTGAAGACTGAATCTCGTGGTCGACGTTTGCCGATCCATATTGCGGTATTGAAGGAATCTCATCCGGAACTAATCCGATATTTAT
>Ga0194115_10004329_pt1 | contig 15362 bp, 9 predicted proteins | sample TA2MahsurfametaG_3_FD_148656 | JGI IMG/M metagenome (GOLD analysis project Ga0194115, IMG submission 148656) | Freshwater microbial communities from Lake Tanganyika, Tanzania - TA2015002 Mahale S4 surface | ecosystem: Environmental > Aquatic > Freshwater > Lake | place: Tanzania: Lake Tanganyika...
TCGGGAATTTCGAGAAATGATGAAGGCGCCGGGTGGGCGGGGGGGGGGGAGTGTCCCTTCGTTCTTCGCTTTATACTGTAATACTTTGCCATAAGGAAAATACAGCATTGAATCGCATCGTCTTTTCCAAACTTTGGAATAAACCAAAGGCATCACCTTCATATTCCTTGAGCGGGTCACGTCCTTGAAATTTCCGTACGACGACACTTTCTTTTAAATTTTCCAAGGATTGTAGATGATTACTCCACGCGTTATCCATCGTCACGAGGGTGATATACCGTGCCGAGCGTCCTAATGAGAAGGGCGCCTTTCCGGTGGCCATCGCCTTAGCATCCAAGTCAGCAGCCTTGGCATTGAAGAGTTCCTCCACCGCGATGGATAAGAACTTTACGGCAGCAGTTTCATCTAACCCCACTAGGTCGTCCTTCGTAACGACGAGCGTCGCTGCGGGGAAGAATTGACAAATCTTCTCTAGGACCTTCTCACTATTCACCTTTCCGTCCTTGTCAGTCTGTGCCTTGACGATGTCTGCAATTGTGTCTTCATTGTACTTTTTCATCATGTTGAATGAGTCTTCATCCGATGCGAAGAGAGTATTGCGTCGACGACGGTAGATAGCCTTGCGTTGACCATTCAAGACTTCATCGAATTTGAAAATTTCACCACGAATCTCACGGTACTTATCTTCGACTGTACGTTGGACTTTATCCAAGGATTCCGTCACCTGGGGAGCTTCGACGGGCATATCATCACTGACTCGGAACATGGTCAGAATATTCTTTAGGGAGTCACCACCAAAGATGACGAACATATCATCCTCGAAGGAAAGGAAGAAACGGGAACTTCCTGGATCACCCTGACGTCCCGCACGACCACGCAACTGATTATCAATACGGCTACTCTCATGGCGGTTTGTTCCCATAACGTAGAGTCCACCCGCCTGTCGTACCAGTTCTTTCTCTTCATCAGTGATCTCGGAGTAGACTTCGTAGATTGCTCCATAGACATCTCGAAGTTTGATGATGTATTCCGGGTCATTATCTGCTTCAGTCGTATCAGTTGCCACGGTCAAGATTTCGTCCAGCTGAATGGCTGTCAAGTCATTTCCAAATGCCTTTTGGATAGCGGCCGATGCGTCCTTCAACATAAAAATCAAGTCTTCGTTCAAGGGGCACGGGAAGTATTCCTCGGGAGGTGTAGGAGGTAACTTGGTTGCTTCCGCGGCGGATACAGCCCCATTGTCTACCAAAAACGATCGGGTCTTGATTCGTGACATTGTTCGGGAACAACCACCCAGTAGGATATCAGTACCTCGACCTGCCATATTCGTCGCCACGGTGACAACTCCTACCCGACCAGCCTGAGCAACAATCTCAGATTCTCGTGGAGCATTCTTCGGTGACGCATTCAATAATTCTGCCTTGATTCCATTTTCCTTCAATTTAGAAACAATCATTTCACTTTGTGCAACCGACGTCGTTCCAATCAAGCATGGACGTCCACCTTCCTGACCACCGCCTACATTCTTAATTTCCTTCACCATGGCATCATCTGCAGCTGCTCGTGATCTAAAGGTGACATCGGGATAATCTCGGCGTGCGACTGGTAAGGCTGTTGGCACCGTTACCACCTTCAGTCCATAGGTCAATTCTAATTCGTTAGCATCCGTCATCGCCGTACCTGACATTCCCGACAGCCGAGTGAATTGACGGAAAAGCGCCTATTTTTTCCGTTGACAGCAAAGGTCAGACAAGTTGGACAACTACTTCCGAGTCACGAACACATCTCTTTTCCTGTCTCTTACCTGGTAGGTTACCTTGGCAATCACCTGACTCTGTTCGCTCACATCAATACCTTCCATCGTTTCAATACTCTGGTGGAGACCATCGGACCATCGTCTTCCTTCGAGGACACGGCCAGTGAAGGAATCAATAATACCCACTCCAGATTTCTTCCCATCCTTGTCCGTGAGGACGGCATATTCAACATCCTTTCGGAACAATTCCTTTGCGTTCACTGCATTCACAATGTACGGTGCCCAGGCCTGGCCATCCGCTTGAAGAGAAAACAACGAATCGATGCCCAATGCACGCTCAGAGTCTCTGTAACCGATCTCGGTCAGAGTACATGCCTTATTCTTTAAGCTCACCGTGTAATGGATGTCCGGCTTGAGTGCTTCGGCTAGAGTGTAGGCAGTCTTGTATTTGTTGGCTGGTGCAGGAACTTGCTTACTGATAATGAGGGGTGTCCTGGCTTCGTCAATCAAGACAGAATCGGCTTCATCTACGACACAGAATCCATCAAATTCTCCAGCACCATTCGGAAGGACGGTCTGATCTGGTCCTAATGCCAAATGATCTCGAAGGTAATCAAATCCCAACTCCGAGTTTGTGACGTATACGACATCTTTCGAATAGGCTTCCCGACGTTCCATTTCATTCATTCCAGACTGAATTAACCCAACCGATAGTCCCAAAAACTTATGAATTTGACCCATTTTCTCCATATCTCTCTTTGCAAGATAGTCGTTGACGGTAATAACAAATGACCCCTTTCCTGTCAAGGCATTTGCATAGACCGGTAATGTCGAGACTAAGGTTTTTCCTTCACCCGTCGCCATTTCGGCAAGTTTCCCATCGTGAAGGATCATACCACCCACAAGCTGTACATCATAGTGACGAAGTTCCAATACCCGCCTCAGGAAGAAGAAGAAGAAGAAAAGGGAAAATATGTGAGGGTATCGTTTCGTTCGAGAGACCATACTCCATGAAGATCAACAGATGGTAAGTTCTCACCATGATGCTTCACGAACGACGGCAAAGGCTTCCTCCAAGATCGGTCCGTTAATATCTTCACCCTTTGCAAGTCTAGCCCTGAATTCTTTCGTCTTAGCCTGAAGTTCCTCATCACCAAGATCTTCAATGGTCGCTTCAAGGGCATTGATTCGCTCCACTCGTTTTTGGATTTCTGAGAGATACTGTTCGGTCTCTTTCTTTCGTGTAGCCTTATCTCTACCTTCAATGAACTGTTCCAAAACCATCGTCAACGATGTTTCTTTCACTCGAGGTACCATGGCTTCACCAGAGGATACCACCACCTGCTTCCATCGTGGGACCTCGAAAGCCTTCTTATTGTAGTGAACAAATGCTTGCACATTCGTGGCAGCCAGTAGGGCTGTCAAGGAAAACGCTCGAAATCCTCTTGATGTAAAGAATCCCATTTTCTAATAATGCTAGAATGCTCTCCAACAAGATTCTGCGCTAAATCTATGGAGTCTCTGGTTGCACCTACAAACACTCTGACTTGTCGGGATTGACGCTGTCATGAACAACTCAGCCTCCCTCCTGTCGCAATTTTCCGAAGCCTCCAACAAAGCAGCAAAACAGCTCGCAGATTGACATGGCGAACGTTGCTCGTACGTGGTGACCAGCATGACCGCCTAAAACGGAAAGATTTCGGTATATATCTTAGGTATTGGTACCTATATACGACAGCCTCTACCTATAAGGGACCCGGTGATAATTCAATCTTTTCTTCGTTTGAAGCCGACCATGTCACTTTCTCACTTCCAACTGAAGATGCCAGAAGGCAAACTCCTGGACCGAGTATACGCGGCCTTCTCTCATCCCATTTTGAATCGCTGCACACCTTGACAGTGAAGAGACACCTAAAGAGGGTGATAACGAAATTCAGAGTTGACAGCTACATAGTTTTTGCAGGTGGAAACACTATGACCCTCTTTGGCACGTCATTTAGTTCCTCTGTAGCGACCGTTCTTGGTTTCGCTCTTATCAACGCGGTTGTGGATGGATATGTTCTTCCGCACGCGGGTGTTTCCGTAGGGTACCATTTGAGTCGTCATCGACCATTACATTCAAAACTCTTCGGTCCTGAGGGTGATTTTGACCATAACATTGGCAACATTGGCGATTCTGCGATGGAAGGGGGCGACGACTTGGTCAAAAACTTTTTCAAGGAAGTTCGGAAACGTGAAGAAATCCCACAGTCTACAGAAAGTTCTTTTCAGACCGACGACGAAGACGACATCATCTTTAGAATACAGAATCCTAATCCTGGCGCGGCGACACCAAGTACTGGGAGAATCCCAAAGACGGACCCGAATGCACCAACCAATGAGTCTCCAACGAAAAAGAAATTTACCGGACAAGAAAGTTTCTACGCCCCAAGGTCATCGGCGTCGAGTAGTAATACCGGAAGTAGTAGTAGTCAGACGCAAGGATTGACACCGAGAGAAATGATGATGCAACGGGAATATGAACTAGTTGGTCGTGCCGAACGGGGGATCGTCGTCCAGGCGATGATTGCAGTCACCGCATTAATCTTTTACATCTATATCGGCCTAAGTGGGGGCATTGTTACTGGTCCTGATGCACAACTTGAAAACTTTGGAGGAGATGATGAGATCCCCTTTGAACAGGTCATGCCCGTCCAACGGGATCGAGAGATTAGTGTCTGGTTGTAAGTGCCATGGGATCGGATTGTCATGGTGCATAGGAACACTTTTGGAAGATGCTTTTATCGTAGGCCTCTGATACCTCCAGATAGGGCGTGGTTTTATCCGAATTTGAACTCTAATCGATACTAGTCGCGTATTCATTCAAAGTAGTTATCGCAGGAGTGTTGCGTAGGAAGATCATGGACAAGAGGGGGAAAAAAATACAAGTAGTTCCGTTACTTTTCTGCTATCCTTTTAAAGTCTTCCGGCAGCTTCAGCTTCACTACGTTCTTGGATAATCGTCTTCTTGATACCCCGTCCCTTAGGAAGAGTCACTTGGGGCTTAGAAGCAGCACCAATAATGAATACATTGCCCAAACGTGTGGCGAAAGTATTTCCCGTCGCGTCCTTGACGGTAACGATAGAAAACGAACCTTCATGTTTCTCAATGTGCATAAGGGTACCTACTCGTCCACAGTTGTGACCCTTTGTAATCATCGCCAAGGCTCCAAGATCGAATTTCAGAACATCGGTGGCCTTTCCAGTGGCGATATCTACCTTGACAGTATCACTAACCTTGGCATCAGGATCAGGGTATCGCAAGGTACGTCCATCATGAGTCACTGCACAGGGAGTCTTTCCAGCACTGACATAAACCTTGTTGATTCTGCAGAGTTTGAATTGGGCCTCCGCTCTGTCAATACGGTGCAAGACATAACGTCCCTTGGTATCGTACATCAATCGGAAACGATCATTCGACTTCTCCAATTCGATGACATCCATGAAACCGGCGGGATAATTTTGGTCGGTACGGACCTTTCCATCAACCTTGACACAACGTTCCATACAGATTTGTTGACACTCCTTCCCAGTCAGGGCATACTTGAGACGCTCACGTAGGACGATAGTCAGGGGTAGACATTCTCGAAGCTTGTGGGGACCAGCTGAAGGGCGAGGAGCCCAAACTCCTGCCATTTTTCCAAGGTTCCAGTGGCTAGGCGCACTGAGGCGTTTTTGATGCTTTCGTGGTCCGCGAGCCCTACATGGAACAAAGTATTCACGTTAGTATTCCAAGTCAAGGCAACTTCTTCTTCAACTTCGTGCAGCCTGTCGAGAAACTAACGCCGTTGCTCCAATGACTATCCCAAAGAAAGCAGATTCCTACAATTACGACCTGGATTCGACTTACATGTTGCTAGTCTATGAAGGTGGATCTAACCAAAAGGTGGGATTGTCCTGTGAAGATGAACGCTGGACTTGAAAGTTGGGGGCGATCGGTATTGGGTTGATCTCCGACGGGACGGCCTATGCACAAACGATTATGGAGGGCATCAGTCCACGTAAAAATACGTAGAGCCGGTACAAGGATTTAGGGGCCTGTCCGACGTCCGGAAAAGTAAATCGGTAGAAGGTAAAAATAGCCCGCACAAAAACCACGCGATTTCCCGATGGCCGCTCATGGTCCCTCCAGTAGTAGCCTCAGTTGTTGTTGTTGTACTTGAACACTTCCCACTATCTACATTTTCATCATCAAAACTTAATGTGAGTCGAGTCGGTGCTTCTCTTGCGTGAAAGCAGAGTAGTTGCTGCCTTCTGCACATGTTTTCTCGGCTTGAATTGGGCGCCGTTTGGCAGCCATGTCGTTGACTCTCCTCCCACCGTGGCATTTTCGTCTCACACACTGCGTCCAATCTCGTTCCCTTGTTTGTTCAGCATGGGTCGTATGCATGCTCCCGGAAAGGGTATCTCTAAGAGTGCCCTCCCATACAAGCGCACTCCTCCCTCGTGGCATAAATTACCGGCCGCTGATGTCGAAGAGCATGTTTGCAAACTTGCCAAGAAGGGATTGACCCCCTCGCAGATTGGTGTCATCTTGCGAGATTCTAATGGTATCGCTCAGGTCAAGTCTGTGACGGGTCAGAAGATTGTCCGTATCCTTAAGGCGAATGGTCTTGCTCCGGAAATCCCAGAAGATCTTTACATGCTTATTAAGAAGGCTGTCCAAGTTCGTAAGCACTTGGAACGAAACCGAAAGGATAAGGACTCGAAATTCCGATTGATTCTGATCGAATCTAGAATCCACCGATTGGCTCGTTATTACCGAACTACCCGAAAGCTCCCCGCCAACTGGAAGTATGAATCCTCTACTGCCAGCACCATGGTAGCCTAAATCCAATTAGTCTCGTTTGAATTCATCACGGTCTGCTCTAGTTAGCCTGGAACAGGATGTTCTGCTGCTTGTCGAACTAAGCTTCTCTGTAGAATGGAAGTTGCGACGCTTTCTAGATTGAACAAGTGGGACACTCTCATCTACCAGTGCAGTTGCTGGGATTTGGCCACTCGAAATCCCTATCCACTAGTATTGACTCACTGCCAAGAGCACAAATCGATTAACCTGACCGTATTAGGAGCCGACAATTTTGGCTGGCGCTCCTTTTGGCTTTCGGCAATACGAGGATCAGCCCTTGCCGCTGCCGTCTTTCACCTAGTATGCTCGCGAATAGATTGATATCCCCAGAGAGGACTAGGCAGTCACAGACCTCAAACCACCCTCAATCCACCTACCTATATGCTATGGCCATAACGTTCGAACTTAACATACATGTCCAACCAGTCGCCTAACTACCCGTACCGGTACTTGTACCCAACTGATTAACATTGCTCTTTATTTGCTTAAATGCACAGGTTCACTAAACATCACTTTTTCTGTATTGGTGCTACAAAAAACCCTGAGGCAGAAACTTTACTATACCTCACCGTATTCGTCGGCGAGCGCTTCGCCTTCCAAAAACATGAGATCCTCGCCATCGTTCGTGTAAGACTGCGAGAGCTCAAGATAGTTCATCGTCTTCACGGCTGGACCGTTACCGTGCATGGCTTGACCAACGTGTGGTGATGATTTAGAAACTGAATTTTGTGTATAGGTTGTATGGCTTTCCGTTTCCGCTGTGTCACGACGGGAAATGTGCATCTTGTGGTTTCCTCCCTTGTAGCCACGAGGCGTTGCGGGTGGGAAGCCAACTTGAATTCTTGGGGAAGCACTACTTCGTGGCGTTTGAGGAACCAACGAATGGCCATAGTTGTTGTGGGGTGTCGTGACGCCTCCAGAGGACTTGCCTCTCCCGGTAAATGAGAAGCTTCCTTGTGTGACTTGTCCAAAACCATCCGAATGCTGTGCTCGAGGTGTGCTTGAAGACCGGAGTCTAGAAACAGGAGTTCCAGATATACTTCGAGGCGTTGGTGGCAGAATGACAGGGCCTATGCTTTGAGGAGTGGGTGGAAGAATAACGGGGCCCAGACCTTGAGGGGTCGGTGGCAGCACGACAGGGCCAAGCTGTGCCGGAACAGCCGTCTTTTCCACTTTTTTGGGTTCATCGGAAAAGAAGTGCTGCTTAGGCGTTCCCGACGAAATTCGATTCGGAGCGGTCACAAGACCACTAGCCCCTCCATACTTCTTTATGTAGTCTTCAGTTGACATGCGACGCGACGTTCGAGAATGCCCAGAGTCATACCGTCCTGGAGGTCCAGCGGGGCGGTTGAAAACGGAGGGATTTGTAATGTTCGATACCTCCGAATAATCTTCGCTAGGCGCCACCACCACTGCATCCGTCGGGGGCCTGGAACGCGGTGTACGACCCGTTTCCATTCTTTGGATAGGCCATCCGTTGATATCGACTTCCTGGCCGACACTACCCCCCTTGGGAGACATCATCTGTCCGGATCCTCGAGGAGTACGGTGAGTAACGATGGCCAAGCTTCCCCCATCATGTCGTAGGCGAGGGGCACTTTGGCTCCTGCCATCGCCCGAATGTATGGTGATGGAGGTATTTTCGTCAACAGTCTTCAACCATGCTTTCTCGAGCATTTTGTCATCGTCACGACGTTGCTGCCGACGTTTTTCTTGCTTCAACAACTTCTTCCTTTCCCGACGCATGATCTCACGGTCGACCTCTGCTCTGACATGAATGAAAAAGCGCTCGATGGTGAGAGCTGCTTTCTTTTCTTTCGTCCAATCAAGGACAATGCGCCACCAGAACTGAACTTTCTTAGCTGCGTTTCGTTCCCGAAGAGCCAGAGTATCCGCGTGGAAATTAGCCTCGGAAAGAATCTTGTTCATGATGGCCTTTTTCGCCAAGTGCCGGCGAATGGTCGCTTGGATGATGATGGCGCAGCCCAGTTTCAAGTTATACGACTGTCTCGCCAACTTTCCGCGGAAAAGAGCCTGAAGACGGGCAACTTCGTACTGAACAATAATGTAGTGAGAGAAATCCCAGAATTTACGCCACGTCTTCTGGATAGCGGTAGCGGCCGCATGCCGGTTTGCTTCTTTCCTTCGCAGATCCTCAGCAACGGCCTTTGCCAAAAAGCGCCGAGCGAGGCTTTGGGTAATGATGATGTTCACAAGGGAATACAATAGAGTTGATTCAGCTTTGTGACGTCTCCAGCAGCACTGGATTTTGCGAGCAGCCTTGAAATCCAACAAAGCTGATTGAGCCTTGTAACGTCTCCAACTGCATTGTATCCTGACTGCAGCTTTTTCCTGTCGGCGCTTATTAGTTTCTTTCTTCGCGAGAAAGACTCTTGCCGTGCGTTGAACGATGAGGATATCAACAATCGTAAATATGAAGTCAGTATTGCAGCGGAAACGGCGCCAGGCTGTCTGGATCATTCGCGCCGCGACTTGCTCTTCGTAGTGTTCCCGAGCGCAACGTCCTCGCCAGGCAGCCTGGATTATGCTAGCGGGGTAAAATAGTTCCGTATCCCGCAAGCGGTTTGCGTGTCGCGACGCCAGCCATCGTCGCACCACACTTTGCGTGATGATAATATCAACGATTTCGACTTGGTATGAGATTCGAGCAGACCAAGACCTCCAAGCAGCCTGTAAGAGCTTGGCTGATGCAACGGCGACGAAGAAGTCCTGTCTCGCCTTATAGCCACGATAAAGTGACTGGAAAGGAGTTGCCCGGATGCTTCGAAAGTTGTCCCATCGAACCTTGTATCCTCGAAGGTGTCTCTGTACCTGAACGGCGGCATATTGTCTCTTCTGCTGCAGCATGCGGACGCAACAACCTCTAACAAGGGCTTGAAGACGGACAATGTAAAATATGCTGTCGTAGACTTTGGCTTGGCAGAGGTACCCACGAACGATCTTCTGGATCTGAGTCGCCGAGTGGTTCATGTCCTTGAGTTTGGAGCGTGCCAACCAACCACGGAATGACTTCTGAATCTGCACTGCCGAGTCGACACAGGCATGTCTATTCGCCTCTGCACGCCAACGACGATAGTATGACTGAATTTCAATCAATGCCCACATTCGATCTACCGCCTCACGTCTGGCGATGTAGCGACGAGCGGTACATTGGATTTTAAGCGCAGACTTGGACAAAATTCTGCGACCAGCTCGCTGAATAGGATCCTTAATCTCTGTCTCATCATTGTAATGGAAGAAATGGAACCGATTTCTCCCCTCGGTCTTTGGCTTCGGCGTCAAGACAACACGTTCTGATTTGCCAAGGGCAATGTCCTCGTCTCGCTTCATACGTCGCATCTGTATTCCTCTAGACACTGCCGATGCAGTGATCTTCCCTGGTTTCATACTAGCATAGAAATTACCCCGCTCGGCTGGCAATGGGAACTCGAGGCTGGGACGGGAACGGGATACCAACGCAAGCCGACTTGTAGGGCTCTCAAGGACAGGTACCTGTTTCTTCATCGGTCGACGACCCTGGAATTTCGATGCATACGCCCCGAACAAGGCACCTCGTCTGCTCTTAATGGTATGGATCTCCTCGTGATTCACGGGGGGTTTTGAAGTAACAGCATCATCGCTGCCGAGAAGGACTTCTTGGGCGTTGTGCGCGCCGTAGTCAGCAGGGGAGGGTTTCTTCTTTGCCCAGGTTTGGCCATATTGTTTCTTTTTCGATTCCTTCTGAGACTTTGCCTTTAGAGCAAGTGGAGATGGCTCCGTCGTTTGTCTCGTTGAAGAATGCCATGTATGTCTTGGCGATGGCTCTCCTTGAAGGCGGTGGAGGTAAGCGACAGCCATGGCGTTGGTAAAAGCCGCTGTCGAAATAGTCAAGGACTTATTGTTCGCTCCGGCGACGGGAGTATTCGAGGCGGATTTGAAGCCTGATTTCTCCATGTCTGTTTCTAGACGCAGGGGCGCAGCCTTATCAGGTACACTCTTTTGAGTCCGAGGCACTTCGATGGTGGCTTTGTCCTCGACGGATTCTTGGACTTTCGGAGGTTCTTCATCCATGAAATCTTGCTCAAACGGCGTTGCGCTGTTGTTGGAGTCAGTTTGATCTACTGGCGGGAAAGGATCGTCTTCCTTTTTCTCATCATGAAGGTCATTGGTACGATCCTCAAATCCAACAGTGAGTGGAGGGTCGGTATCCTTCCAGGCATGAACAGGAGAATCACCGATAGGATCACGGAACTTGGGAACTCCAGGTGGCTTTCCGCTATACTTCCACTGCATCGGTGATGCACCCGCAGGATCCTGACTTGGACCAGGTGCAACAACACGAAGCCTTGTATCATTATTCGGAGTGGGGAGTGAAGAAGGATTACCGAAGAAGTTGGTAGTGAACGCATCAACTTCCTTTGCGTCGTCAATAGCAGAAGACGGACTTTTCGAGCCCACGTTGGTATTTCTTCCTCCTGAAGGATCAAACGACTTCGGTTCCACTCCTCCACGAGCAACTGGGCTGGCTTCCTGACCATGGGGAAGAAAGTCAGCGCCATCTTGATCGCTCCAGCGTGTCATAATCTGAGGATCAGTCTCTGTCTTTGGCGAGACACCATCCATTTCTCGACTGGCAACGCTATTGGCACCCGGACTGTAAGACTTCACAGGGCTGGGAGATTCATACTCCTCGTCTACCAGATCGTCACGACGTCCTGAGACGACAACGGGAGGATCGTTGTGTTGACCACGTGAGAAGAATTCGACAGGATTTCCGCTTCCATCTAGTAACTCATCGTCAGGGTGGTCCAAATACTCCTGTTGTGATGGACTGGGTTCTGCGAACGCTTTTCCTTGGTACTGACGTTGTTCACTGGTTTTGAGAGCTGGTTTCAAAGGAGCCTTGGGACTTTCGACCGGTGCTTGGTGTATTGGTGACCATCGATCGGAAACATCTGATACAGATGCAGCCACGGAGGCATATTCCTCCTCCACACGATTCTTGCCTCTTCCACCAAAGAGCTTCTTGAAAAAGCCGCGTTTCTGATCGCGCTTTTTCTTCTGTTCCTTTTGATGCCGTCGTTCTACCGAAGCAGTACGACGAGGAGCTGGTACCTGTCTTCGACCCCTGGCAACGGGTACAGGCGCCTCGGGAGAGTCAGCCTTCGGGGAGACCACGGCATCACTGATCCTCGACTTAGTGTTGGTGTTTTTGACCATGGCGGGTGGTGAAGGCTTGTTACTTTGGGGGCTCCTAGGGGATCTTGAGCTTTTGCTGCTTGCTGGGCTCCCCGCCATAGAAGGAGACCGTAGTGATGTCGGCGACTCGCCCTTGCCTTCTTTCTCGTAGGGAAAGGCAACAATCGGTCGAAGAACGTCCTGATGGTTATCCTGCTCATTGGCGAAAGACGTAACAGATCGAAGAACTTCCGAAGGTGTCAATTCGATGAAATCATGGTTATCTTCCAAAACCAAGTCCTCACGTTCATACAATGCCAATGCTGCCTTCACACGTTCCTCAACGACTTTGCTAGTCGGTGAAACATCGGGGACATCCTCGATTGGCAACAGCTCTACCATAGCGTCCGGTGGAGGAGGATCTACTTTCAGGGAATCATCCGACTGCGTCGTACCCGTCGCATCGATGATCGGCAACAGGAATTCGGGAATCGGTTCTATGTCATGTTGGATCGATCTAGGTGTTGTCATGGTCGACGAAGATCGGGCAAGATCCTGTAGGAGACTATCATCATCCGACGATCCAAATACATCATTCACGGGTTTCGGTGCGGCGACCTTTGTCTGAATTCGTGGTATTCGTCTTCTCACTCTCTTTGGGGGTGGCATACTGGGTGGTGGCGGAGGAGCACCCACAAGGTCCGCGATGTCCCTAGACGATGGGATTTGTACATTCTCAACGTTGGAAAGGCTAGTAGGGACACTCATCGCCTCTTCCGCCCTTGATCCAACAGGTTCCAGGCCAACTACAGAATCCTCCATCGTCGCATTGGGTTCAATGCCATCAGGATCTCGAGACATCATAGACGCCCGGGGAGACCCATACATTGACTCGTAATGGGACGCTAGAGTATACATGTGGAGCCGGCGACGGGGGTGGGGGCGGGGCAGGCCACTCTATCGGCGTTGCCTTGACAAGTAGTACCTCACTGTTTTCGATGCAAAATTGGTTGTCCACGCTGTGGATATTAGAAGTCAGTGACAACTATTTCGGCGGTGGGATTCTTTTGTATATTCGTCGAATTTCAGGTATTTCTGGCGACCCACGTTGCCACAAAAGATAGTGTTCACTTGCAAGAGTCAACAAGATAGCTCGCGCGAAATCGCCAAAGAAACGGTAACGTCCGACTCAATCATCATGTGCCCGAAATCCGAATTCCCCAAACCAATTATATATACATGTCTGAATATAATTTCATGATTGAGTCTTAAAGACACGATTTCATTAGCCGAAGGAATAGCGGGTAAAACAATGCTGAAGACCGTCCGACGACACAAATGACCCGTTAAGGACTGGTATTCTTCTTAGATGTTTACCAATAATACGGTTATTTACAGTTTAAGTGGATTCTCCTTCTTTCTATCTCGGACGGTGAACTGACAGTGACACCTATTGCCGTCACACAACGCTTCGGTATCCCGAAGGGATTGTTACGAAGAAGATGTGATATCCTTTTCAACGATGCAGAAATTGATCAGAATCCTTGGATTAGGTTTGATATGGATCTTCCGTTCCGTGAGATATCATGTAACTGCTACTACAGTAACAAATGGAAGGCTGGAGGAAGATGACTCTTCATCATCCAATCCTCGACTCAGCTTGGTGATTCTTCTGGCGGATAACTTAGGCTACGACGATGTATCCTGTTTTCAATCTACCATACAGGACAAAGGACAAAGAACAAGATCTTCTTCTTCTACTCCAAATATTGATCGTCTTGCAAATGAGGGAATGAAATTTACAAATTGGAATTCTGCAGCCGCTCTATGTTCTGCTAGTCGATCTGCCCTACTCACTGGAAAGTATCCTGTCCGTACAGGAACTTATCCAGGAGTCTTTCACAATGATGCTGCGTATGGTCTACTACCAGAAGAAACTACCCTAGCAGAAATTCTCAAGATGGAAGGATATGCCACATCAATAGTGTACGTATTGGTATTCCATGGATTGTGATGCACATGTTCCTACGACCTTATCCCTCCTCACCCTCATTTCCTTACCTCTAGGGGAAAATGGCATCTAGGTCATCGAGATCGATTTCTACCGACAAATCAAGGTTTTGATAGTTGGGTTGGAATTCCATATCATATGAGTGGTGGTTCTATTGATGGGCATGTTTGTAATGTCGACCGTGAAGAGACGATGTGGCTTCCTCTCTATGCCAATACTACCATCGTCGAACAACCCGTCCGACTAAAGGACTTGGCGAGTAGATATGCCACATCCGCAGTCTCATTCATTACTGATAATGCCCAAAGGGGAATTCCCTTCTTTTTGTATATGGCCTTTTCTCATGTTCATCAAATATGTGCTCCACGTGATTTTCCGGAACAGGAAACCTGTCAATGGACGGAAGATGGAAATTCATCCTTTGATGATGCCGTACAGGAAATGGATTGGATTGCAGGCGAGATTTTGAATTCATTAGATGATATGGGGATGACGAACAATACCCTAGTCGTCTTTACGAGTGATAATGGACCATGGGTCGCTGAACAGAAATGTGCAGGATCCAAAGGCCCGTTTCAGGGACAATGGTTCCGTGAAAATGCGGATATATCGTGTACAGCATGTCCTCATGATTATATCCCCGCTCCGACAGAAGAATTACCAAGACGATGTATATTACAGGGGACTGAATTGGAACTGATTGGCGTCCCTTGTGGTGAAGATACGGGATTAGGTTCCCTATGGGAAGCGAATTTGAGAATGCCAGCCATCATACGTCTTCCTGGATGGATCCCATCTAATCAGACATCGGATGCCATTATATCCACATTGGATGTCGTCCCAACCGTTTTATCTATGATCAAGACAAGTATACCAGAGGATTTAGATGGATTGGATCGGTCACATGTATGGCAAGGGAAGGAACTTGTAGATGGATCAACATTGGAGGATGAACCTCGGATTCTTTTCTTTTGGCGAGATGGTTTTCAGGATGGACCATTACCACCACCTGCTGGTCGATTTGATGTTGTGGCTGTCAAACTTGATAATTTGAAGGCTTGGTTCTGGACGAAAAGTTCTCATTACAATGATGATGTCGAAGTCTATCATAATCCACCATTACTTTTCGATACTCTGAAAGATCCTGCGGAGGCAAATCCATTGAATCCAATATTGTATGAAACGGAAATTGCCTATATCAAAAAGGCGATACAACATCATAAGGAATCTATTGGATGGACCTATCCCCTTGCCCTCGATCGAGATCCTTCCTACTCACCCTGTGCGGATCGGACTACAGGTTGTCGGACGCATAGCGAAGAGCCCGCGGCGAGCAGTGAAAGTTCTAGTACTACCCTATCTCTGGATGGTAATGCTCAAATAGATTGATAGTACATTGTAACTTATTCTCATAGAAGGATGATGACTTTAGAAATAAATCCTCAGATTCTTAGTATTGGACATGGCAATCGATACTGGTCGTCATTGGTTTGTATCAAAGAGAACACGAAGAAAGAAAGTAAGAAATC
>Ga0194115_10004330_pt1 | contig 15361 bp, 7 predicted proteins | sample TA2MahsurfametaG_3_FD_148656 | JGI IMG/M metagenome (GOLD analysis project Ga0194115, IMG submission 148656) | Freshwater microbial communities from Lake Tanganyika, Tanzania - TA2015002 Mahale S4 surface | ecosystem: Environmental > Aquatic > Freshwater > Lake | place: Tanzania: Lake Tanganyika...
GTGCCACGGACGGAGACCACGGTCCACCCCCTTCGACCCAGACCGCTTCGCCCGTCGCCGCCGCGGGCGCATGACTGATCCTTGTTCCCCCCCAGAAACCCATTCACCCACCGCCAACCCAAACCGAACCCTCCCCGATGAAACCCTCCGCGACATTCCTCCCTCTCGCCGCCATCGCCCGCCTCGCCGCCCTGATCCTGACCCCCGGTGCCGCCCAGGCCGCTCCCCCCGGTTTCGAATGGGGCGTGACCACCCCCGTCGCCCCATCGCCCGCCTCGCCGCCCTGATCCTGACCCCCGGTGCCGCCCAGGCCGCTCCCCCCGGTTTCGAATGGGGCGTGACCACCCCCGTCGCCCCATCGCCGGCCGGTTTCATCAACGACTGGCTACGGCAGGACAATCCGTACCTCTCCTCCTGGAACCTCGGCGCGCTCTATTGGGGTCGCTATGAGATCAAGCAGAATGGCGGCTTCACCGGCCCCGGATCCCTGGCGGACTTCCGCACCGACACCGACAACGACAACAGCTATCTGCTCCAGCGGGTTCTCATCCGAGCAGGCTATACCGGGCGTTGGTTCGAGGTCTTCGCGCAAGGCCGCTCCAGCACCGTCACCGGCGACGACCGGTCCAGCACGGGCAACGGCGTGACCCAGGCAAGGACCCTGAACGGGGTTGCCATCCCGGCCTATCCGGCAGCGTCGGCGGGCAAAGGCAGCAGCCCCGAGTCGGACGGTCCCATGGACCTTCAGCAAGCCTATGTCTTCCTTGGCAACCACAAGGAGTTTCCCGTGTCGCTCAAGGTGGGGCGCCAGGAACTGCTCCTCGGCGAGCAACGGATCGTCGGTCCGCTGGCCTGGAACAACATCGGCCGGCAATGGGATGCGGCCAAGGTGCGCTGGCAAAACCCGTACTTCGCCGTGGAGGGATGGAGCTCGATGGTGGTGATGCCCGACGACAACGGCTTCAACCGATCGAACCCGGACGAACTCTTCTCGGGGCTGCACCTCACCACCAAGGCCATCCCCAAGACCTGGACCGAGCTCTACTTCCTGAGCCGCAATGCGGGGCGCGATGCCAATGCCGGGAACCGGGGGTTGACTCCCGCACCCTTCCGGCCGCCGGAGGCGCAGGACATCTACACCGCAGGCACGTATGTCCGCAGTTCCACCAACGACTGGGTCAACGTCGACTGGGGAGCTCAGGCCTACTACCAGTTCGGCAACTTTGCCGACGCCCGGGAAGCCGCCGGAATGGGTCCGCGGAGGGAGCATCGCGCCTGGGCCGGGGTCATCTCCGGCGGATACACCTGGAAGGAATCGGAGCTCCAGCCGCGCCTCGGCCTCGAATACAGCGTCGCCAGCGGTGACAACAACCCCACCGACGGCACCCACGAGACCTTCGTCCACCTCTATCCCACCGGCCATCTCTTCTACGGCTACGCCGACTTCGCCTCCTTTCAGAATCTGCACAACGTGCGCCTTCGCAGTTCCCTGCTCGCCACCCCCCGGTTGCGCGTCCAGCTCGAAGGTCACCTGAAGTGGTTGGCGACGGCCAACGACAACTTCTACAACGTCGCTGGGCTCCCCCGGGGTGGCATGACCTTCCAGGGCGCCGCTGCCCGCGGGACCGGTTACGGAATCAATCCCGACGCCGGTTCCTTTGTCGGTTCCGAGATCGACCTTGTGGCCACGTGGCAGGCCAGCAAATACCTCGTGCTCGAGGCCGCCTATTGCCGCTTCCTCCGGGGTGACTACATCCGGGACTCGCTCTCGAAGGTGGGTTCACAGGATGCGGACTACGTCTATGTGCAGGCACAGGTGAACTTCTGAGTCGCGAACCTGAACACCCGCATGAACATCGTGCCGGAAACTGCTCCGTTCAGCCGGGAGCAGCGCGCATGGCTTAACGGGTTCCTGGCCGCCTCGCTCTTCGATCGGTTGGGATCCGCAGTCCCGGGGACCGTTCCCGATGCGCCGCCGCCGGTCGCCCCGTCGCGACCACTTTGGATCGGATTCGGGTCGCAGACCGGTTCCGCCTCGGGACTGGCCAAGAAGGTGGCAAAGGCGGCCGAGTCCAAGGGGTTCCTGGTCACGCTGCGGGAGCTGGACAGCATCAGCCCGGATGAGCTCTCGGGATTGGAGCGCCTGCTGGTGGTGTGCTCGACCTGGGGCGATGGTGAACCGCCCGACAATGCCGCCGGATTCTGGTCCCGGCTGAGTGAGGGTGCGGCTCCGCGGTTGGGGTCCCTCCGGTATTCGGTGCTTGGCCTGGGCGATCGGAACTACGCCGATTTCTGCGGTGCCGCCCGCAGGATCGATGAGCGCCTGGAGGCCCTGGGCGCCCGGCGCGTGGCGCCCCGCGCCGAATGCGACGGCGGGGATCGGGCTCCGTTCACGGCCTGGATGGAGGCCGTGTGGCCCTCCCTCGACTCGGTCGAACCGGTCGACGCGCCTCCCTGCGTCGTGTCGCCGATCCCTGGCCCTACCGTGGGGCCGGGGTCGGGCCCGAGTCCGGAGACACCGGCGGCCGCCAGTCCATGGACTCGCCGCCATCCCTATCCGGCCCGCCTGCGGGTGGCCCGACGACTCAATGGCGAGGGATCGTCCAAGGATACACGGCACATCGAGATCGAGCTCGACGATGCTTCTCTCGTGTACGAAGCGGGTGACGCCTTGGGGGTTCAGCCGTCGAATGATCCGGCGCTGGTCGACGGGATCTTGGAGGCCCTCGGTCTCGATCCGACGGTGTCGGTGGGGCTTGGCCCGACGGTCCCCGCCGAATCGACCACTCTCGCAGAGGCCCTCACGAACCGGTGGGTGCTGACCCAGCCATCGCCGGCCCTCTTGAAGCGTTTGGCGGAGCTGGCCCCCGGTTCCCTCATCGCCTCCCTTTTGGAGCCGTCCCGGCGCCCCAACCTTGAATCCTGGATGGCCGGGCGCGACGTGCTGGACGCACTCCGATCGGCTCCCGAGGCCCGTCTCGATGCCGTGGAATTGGGCCCGCTGCTGCGGCCGCTCCAACCCCGCCTGTATTCCATCTCTTCCTCCCCGAAGGCGCACCCCGGTGAGGTGCACCTCACGGTGGGGACCGTCCGCTACGAAGCCCATGGTCGAGCCCGGCTTGGAGTGGCTTCGTGTTGGCTGGCCGACCGGGTGATCCCGGGAGTGACACCGGTCCCGGTCTTCGTCCAGGTCAGTCGCCATTTCCGGCCGCCCGGCGACCCGTCACGGCCCATGATCATGGTGGGCCCCGGCACCGGGATCGCCCCGTTCCGCGCCTTCCTGCAGGAGCGGCGCGCCATCGGGGCCACCGGGAAGCACTGGCTCTTCTTCGGCGATCAGCGCCGAGCCACCGATTACCTGTATTCCTCGGAGTTGGACCCGCTGCATCAAGACGGGTTCCTCACCCGGCTCGATCTGGCCTTCAGTCGCGATCAGGAGTCCAAGGTCTACGTCCAGGACCGCATGCGGGAGCAGTCCCAGGCCCTGTGGCAGTGGCTGGAGGAAGGGGCGCATTTCTACGTCTGCGGCGATGCGCGACGGATGGCCAAGGATGTCGAGGCGGCGCTCCGGACGGTGATCCGGACCGCGGGAGGTCGCACCGAGGAAAAGGCCTCGGAATACCTCGAGCGCCTTCAGTCCGAGGGGCGCTACCAGAAGGACGTGTACTGAAGACGCTCGATCCCGATGAACCCCACCCCATGAGCCTCCCGTTCCAACAGGTCTCCGGACAACCGCTCGACGCCGAGCAGACCGCCTACCTCGAGGGCCTCTTTGCAGGTCTCCGCAATCGCGGTCTCGGCTTCGGCGACCTCGTGCCGTCGAGCCCGCTTCCTGTCGCCGCCGTGGCGGCGGCTTCGGACCTTTCCGAGTTGACCGACCAGGAACGCATCAAACGGGAGCTGCACCCGCTGGACGCCTATTCGCTCCTGCTGCAGCACGCGGCTTCCGACCAGGCGCCCGATCCCGACAACGCGTTCCGCTTCAAATGGCAGGGGCTCTTCTACATGAGCCCGATGAACGAGGGGTACATGGCCCGTCTCCGCATTCCGGGAGGCCAACTGACCTCGGCCCAGCTCCGGGAGATCGCCGCCGTGACCGACAGCCTCACCACCGGCTACCTGCAGATCACCACCCGGGCGAATCTCCAGGTGCGACACCTCCGATTCCGGGACGCACCGGAATTCCTGAGACGCATCCAGGCGGTCGGCCTGCACACCCGGGGCGCCGGAGCCGACAACATCCGCAACCTGACCTGCGATCCGACCAGCGGTCTCGATCCGTCCGAGCGCCTGGAGACGCTGCCCCTGACCCTCCAGCTGGGGCAGCTCATACTGAACCACCGCGAGTTCTACGATCTGCCCCGGAAGTTCAACATCGCCTTCCATGGAGGCGGATCGATCCCGACGGTGGAGGACACCAACGACATCGGATGGAAGGCCGTGCGGGTCTGGTCGCCTGCAGAGCTCCAGGCCGAGGGTGTCAGCGGCTTCCGGCCTGGAGATCTCCTGACGGACGTCGTGCCCGCGGGGTTGTACTTCCGATGTCTGCTGGGCGGGGCCACCGGTCACAAATCCTTCGCGCGGGACCTGGGTGTCTTGGTGACGCCTTCCGAAGTGATCCCAGTCACTGCGGCCATGCTCCGGGTTTATCTCGCCCATGGCGACCGGACCGACCGCAAGCGTGCCCGGCTCAAGCATCTGCTCGAGCATTGGACGCTGGATCGCTTTCGAACCGAGACGGAGACGCGGTTGGGACGTGCCTTGATGGGCATACCCCCGGGCTCCGAGGCTGCGGTCGCGGCCAGTGACTCGGCTCCCGCCAGCCAGCACCCGCACCTGGGGGTTCACCAGCAGCGACAAGCCGGCCGATATTGGGTGGGTGTCGCGGTGCCCGTGGGGCAGATCACCTCCAGGCAACTGCGGCGTCTGGCCGAGTTGGCCGAGTTGTACGGGAGCGGCGAGGTCCGGCTGACCGTGTGGCAGAACCTGATCGTGCCGAACATCCCCGAGGCCTACGTCGAGACGGTGAAGAAGGCCCTGGTGAAGATGGGTCTCGATTGGAGGTCCAGCGCGCTTCGGGGGGGATTCATCGCCTGCACCGGCAATCGGCATTGCCGGTTCGCCGCATCCGACACCAAGGGCCACGCCCTGCAATTGATCGAATGGCTCGACTCCCGCGTGAGCCTGGACCAACCGGTGAACATCCACCTTACCGGATGCCCGAACTCCTGCGCCCAGCATTACATGGGCGACATCGGGCTCCTGGGCACGCAACTCAAGCGCGGGGGGCAGGCCCAGGAGGCTTACCATGTCTTCGTGGGAGGGGGATTCGGTTCGCGGCAGGCGATCGGGCGTGCGGTGTTCCAAGGGGTGATCGTCGAGGAATTGGGTCCGCTGCTGGAGCGCATGCTGAAGGTCTATCTGCGCGACCGGCAACCGGGAGAAACCTTCCAGGGCTTCACCTCGAGGCACGACCTTGGACGACTCCAGGAGTTGTTCTCGGAGAGCCCGAATCGCCCTTGAGCCCTTGTCCCCACCGGTGACCCCCCCATCACCATCGTCCGCAGCCACCGTTCCGGAGGATCCTCTTGAGACGTTGGTGGACGCGTTCGTGGCCGAGCAGCGGCGACTGACCGCCGTCGAGCGCTTCAGCCAGCGCCAGGCCGATGCGCGCGCCCCGTTGCTGGAGCAGCGCTACCGGGCCCTCTTGCCGGCCACCCCTCCCGGGCCCGGGGAGCAGTACGCGTTCGAGGTCGACCTCGACCAGTGCTCCTCCTGCAAGGCCTGCGTCGTGGCCTGCCATTCGCTCAACGGGCTGGAACCCGAGGAATCCTGGCGCGAGATCCGCCTCATGGTCGCTTCCCGTCCGGTTCCCCAAACCCCCCGCCCGGAAGCGGTGACCCTGGCGGTCACGTCCGCCTGCCACCATTGCGTGGATCCCGGTTGCCTGAAGGGCTGCCCGGTGCTGGCCTACGAGAAGGATCCGCTCACCGGCATCGTCCGCCATCTCGACGACCAGTGCATCGGGTGCAGCTACTGCATCTTCACCTGCCCGTACGAGGTGCCGAAGTTCTCGGAATCCCGGGGCATCGTGCGCAAGTGCGACCTGTGCCAGGGACGACTCCAGGCGGGGGAGGCCCCGGCGTGCGTGCAGGCCTGCCCCAACGAAGCCATCCGGATCACGCGTGTCCCGGTGGCTGCGACGATCGATCGATGTCGAGGAGAGGCGTCGACCGCCGGCCATCGCGACGGCGGATGCTCCCTGCCCGGGATGCCCCCGGCCTCGATCACCGTGCCCTCGACGGTGTACCGCTCGAGGCGCCCGATGGATGGACTGGAGTCCCGCCCCGTGACCGGGACCCCGTGCCGGAGGGACGCCCATTGGCCGTTGATCGCGATGCTGGTGCTCACCCAATGGGGGGGCGGAATCCTCGCCGCAGTGGCCCTGGGGACGGGGATGTCCGGGCGGATCCCCACGGGGAGGGACGCCGCGGTGGCCGCGCTGGGTTGTCTGTGGGTCCACGCCGGATTGATCGCATCGGTGTTCCACTTGGGACAACCGCTCAAGGCTTGGCGCATCTGGATGGGCTGGAAGACCAGTTGGTTGAGTCGCGAGGCGCTGGCTCTGGGCGCGTTCTCTTCGGTCTCGCTGCTCTTCACCGGGTGGATCGCGGGGCTGGCCTGGGTGCCGGCATTCCCGGCTCCGCTGCGGGGGTTCCAGGGTGTCGCCTCTGGTCTGCTGGTGCTCCTGGTCCTGACGACGGTGGCGCAGATCCAGGTCTACGTTGTCACCGGTCGCGCAGGGTGGCGCTCACGGCGCACCGGTCCGCGGTTCGCCGGAACCGTCCTGATGGGGTGGGGTGTGGGCTGGGGTCTGATGGTTGGGCCTTCGTGGGTATCGATCCTCGCCCTGCTGCTCCTGACCGGGTTGTCGATGTTCGAGCGCTGGCGGTTCTTCGCCGGGGGATTCCTGGCCGATGTCGATTCCCGCGACCAAGAGAGACCATGAATCTTCCGCGAATCCCCTGGAGGGCCTGGGATGGGCCGTTGACCACCGACCTGGCCCGGGTGCCGGGCGGGTTTGGATTGGGCCAGGTGCCCGCCCGCCTGAAGCCCGACGCAACCACGGGAATTGTCTGTGGTTACTGCGCCACCGGGTGTGGCCTCACGGCCCACTTGGTCAATGGCGAGGCGGTCAACCTCAGCCCGGATCCGCGCTTTCCCGTGAACCAAGGCATGGCTTGTCCGAAGGGTTGGGAGGCCTTGGCCGCCTTGGATGCCCCGGACCGGGCCACGACGCCCCTGCTTCGGAATCCCGCCACCGGTGCGATGGAACCGGTGGTCTGGTCCAAGGCTCTTCATGCCTTCGTGTCGCGGATGAAATCGGTGCAACAGAACTGGGGGCCGCAATCCATCGCCTTCCTGAGCACCGGCCAGATCTGCACCGAGGAGATGGCGCTGCTGGGCGCCCTCTTCAAGTTCGGCATGCGCGGTCTGCATTGCGACTCCAACACGCGCCAGTGCATGGCGACGGCGCATGTCGCCTACAAGCAGAGTCTGGGCTTCGATGCCCCGCCCTACACCTACGCCGATTTCGAGGAGTCGGATTGCCTCGTGTTCGTGGGCTCCAATCCCGCGGTCGCGCACCCGATCCTGTGGCAGCGGGTGCTTCAGAATCGGCGTTCGCCGGAGATCATCGTGCTGGATCCCCGTCGGACGGAGACCGCCATGGGCGCGACCCTTCACGTTCCGCTGGCTCCGAAATCCGACCTCGTCCTGCTCTATGGCGTGGCCTCGGCGCTGATCCGTCGGGGGGCGGTGGATCGCGCGTTCATCGAGGCCCACACCCGGGGCTTCGAGGCGTTCGCGGCCGCTGTCAGCGACTTCACCCCGGAACAGGTGTGCGCCGAGGCGAAGATCCCGCTCGATCTGTTCGAGACGCTGGTGGAGCGCATCGCGACCCGGCCCCGGGTCTCGTACTGGTGGACCATGGGGGTGAACCAGGGGCACGAGTCGACCCGCACCGCCCAGGCGATCATCAACCTGGCGTTGATGACCGGGCAGATCGGCAAGCCCGGGACCGGGGCCAATTCCATCACCGGCCAATGCAATGCCATGGGGTCTCGCCTCTTCTCCAACGTGACCAACCTTTTCGGCGGGCGCGACTTCGCCGATCCGGCCGCCCGGCTCGAGGTGGAATCGCTCCTGGGGCTGCCGGCGGGCACCGTGCCCTCGGAGAATTCCTGGGCCTATGACCGCATCGTCGACGGGATCGAGTCGGGGGCGATCCGCGGCCTTTGGATCATCGCCACGAACTCCTCCCATTCCTGGATCCAGCAGCGCCGGTTCAACGAGTTGCTGGGTCGTCTGGAGTTCCTGGTGGTCCAGGATCTGTACACCACCACCGAGACCGCCCAGCGTGCGGACCTGCTGTTGCCGGCGGCCGGTTGGGGGGAGAAGGAAGGAACGTTCATCAACAGCGAACGCCGTCTGGGGTTGGTAAAGCGAGTCCGTCGGCCCCCCGGGCAGGCGTTGTCCGACTTCCACATCTTCCGCCTCATTGCCGAGGCGTGGGGATGCGCCGACCTGTTCGCGGACTGGCAGACACCCGAGGCGGTGTTCGGTCTCCTGAAACGATTGAGTCGAGGCCGGCCGTGCGACATCACGGGCATCGACGGGTACCGTGCCATCGATGCCTTGGGCGGGATCCAATGGCCCTTCTCCCAGGCGATGCGGGATCATGTCCTCGACCCTGTCTCCGATGCGTCGCTGGCGACCCTTCCGGAGACCCGGGCGGCCGGGATCCGTGAGCGGCGGCTCTTCGCCGACGGGTGTTTTCCGACCTCCGATGGCCGCGCCGTGTTCCATCATTCGCCTCCGACGCCGGTGCCCGAGCCCACCGATCCGGAATACCCTTGGATCCTGTTGACGGGTCGCGGGACGAGCTCCCAGTGGCATACGAACACCCGGACCTCCAAATCACCGGTTCTCCGTCAGCTCTATCCGGAGACCTGCTACGTGGAGATCCACCCCGACGATGCGGCCCGGCTAGCGCTCCATGAAAAAGGGCGGATCCGTGTGCGCTCCAGGCGTGCCGAACTGGTGGCCGATGCCTGGGTCACGCCCGCCGTCCAACCCGGGCAGGTATTCATCCCCATGCATTATCGGGAGCTGAACCCGCTCACCCTCACGGTGGTCGACCCGCACTCCCGCCAGCCAAGCTACAAGTTCTGCGCCGTCGCCCTTGAGGCGCTGCCGCCGGCCTGAACCCGACGTTTTGAGCTCCTGGGCAGGCGCGCCATCCCGGACGCCCGGAGCGCTTTTGCGCTGCCGTCCGCGCCGGTGGCGGGGCAGGGTTCCCGACATCATGCCCTGTGTGTTGTCCTTGCTCCTGGTCGGTGCGTTTATCCTGGCGGGAATCCCGTGGTCCCTGCCTGCGGACGATGCCACGGCCGCCTGGCGGTCCGTCGAGGTTCCCGGGGCCATCCCCGCCGGCCCGTCCTGGCGCTGGTATCGGGCGTGGTTCCGGCCGCATGACAGCTTCTTCACGCCGCATGAGCGGAACCTCTTCGCCGAGTCGGTGACCCTCAACCTGCGGGGTTTCGCCGGGGCCCATGAGGTGTTCGTCAACGGGGCGTCCATCGGGCGGGGCGGATCGTTTCCGCCGGAGTACCGGGATGGCGTCTCGGGAAACCACCGGCACAAGATCCCGCCCGGCCTGCTGAAGAAGGGCCAGTGGAACGGGCTGCTCATCCGCGCCCATCAGCCGGAGGGCTGGGCGGGGTTCCAGGGCGAGGCGCCCTTCGTGATGGACTACTTCAACGAGGCGATCCTCGAGGGGACCTGGGAGTGGCGCCCGGCCGGGGCGGAGCCCCCGACCGCCACGGAGGTTCCCGTGCCCGCCGAACGCCCGGCCCGCGCCGCCTTCGACCAGTACCACGAGTCGCACCGCGTCCTGGGCGAGGCCCAGCGGTTCGTGCCCGGTCCGCGCAAGACCCCGGCCGAGACGATGGCGCTCATGAAGCCGGCGGCCGACCTGCGCGTGGACCTGCTGCTGCACGAGCCCGAGGTGGCCCAGCCCACACACTTCAGCTTCGACGCCCGTGGCCGGCTCTGGGTGGCCCAGTACCGGCAGTATCCCTACCCCGCCGGTGCCCGCATGGTCAGCCGCGACAAGTACTACCGCGCGCACTACGACCGGGTACCCGAACCGCCGCCCCGGCACACCCCGGGCCGCGACCGCATCACCGTGCATGAGGACACCGACGGTGACGGCCTGCCCGACCGGCACCGGGTGTTCGTCGACGGGCTGAACCTCGCCAATGCCGTGCTGCCGGGTCGCGGCGGGGTCTGGATCATGAACACGCCCTACCTGCTGTTCTTCCCGGATGCCGACGGTGACGACGTGCCCGACGGGCCGCCGGTGGTGCACCTCGCCGGCTTCGGGCTGGAGGACACGCATTCGGTGGCCAACGGCCTGGTCTGGGGACCCGACGGATGGATCTACGGCGGGCAGGGCAGCACCACCACCAGCCGGGTGGTCCGGCCGGGGTTGGATCCGGAGGGGGCACCCGGCGTCCATTTCGAGGGCTGCATGGTCTGGCGCTATCATCCCGTGAGCCGCGAGTACGAGCTCTTCGCCGAGGGCAGCGGGAATGTCTTTGGGCTGGAGCTGGATGGCGAGGGCCGCCTCTTCAGCGGCCACAACGGCTCGGAGACCCGAGGCTGGCATTACCAGCAGGGCGGCTACTACCTGAAGCAGGGTGTCGACCCGGGAAAGTTCGGGCCACCGCGCAATCCGCACACCTTCGGCCAGTTGCCTTGGATGGCCCCGGCGGCCCAGTTCCAGCGCTTCACCCACCTCCTGTCGGTCGTGGAGGGCCCGGCCATGCCGCCGACCTGGCAGGGACAACTGCTCTGGCTCGACCCGCTGCACAACGTCGTGCTGGCCACCGACCGCCACCGGATCGGCTCCACCTTCGGCACCCGCGATCTCGGCACGGCCCTGCACTGCGGCGACGAGGCGTTCCGGCCGGTGTACCTCGCCAACGCTCCGGACGGCTCGGTGTGGATCGCCGACTTCTACGAGCACTACATCGCCCACGGGCAGCACTACCAGAGCCAGATCGATCCCACCACCGGGCGCCTGTACCGGCTGCGGGGTGCGGATCGGCCTCTGGTGAAGGAGGTGCGCCTCGACGACAAGTCGCCGGAGGCGCTCTTGGCGGCGCTGACGCATTCGAACCGGTGGCATCGGTTGATGGCGGCCCGGGTGCTGGCCGAGAGGATCTCGGGCGATCCCGGTGGCGGGTCGGGCCGGGCCGGCGCGGAACTCATGGCCCGTCTGAAGGCGCGCGTGGTGGCCGATGACGCGCCGATCGCCGCCCTGTGGGCGTTGCATCAGGCTGGCGGCCTCGACGAGGCGCTGGCCGCCCGTCTCGCGGGGCATCCGTCGGCGCTGATCCGCGAATGGTCCGTGCGCCTGATGGGCGATGCCCGCCGCCTCGGCGCGCCGCTGCTGCAGGCCTGGCTCGCTCGCCTGCCGCACGAGACCGACGTGCGCGTCCGGGCCCAGTGGGCCGCCTCGGCGCGCCGGTTGCCGGCGGCCCAGGCGCTGCCGCTCTTGGCCGCGTTGCTGGCCCACGACGAGGACCTCTCCGATCCCTGCCTGCCGCTCCTGTGCTGGTGGATCATCGACTCGCACTGGCCGGCGGCCCGGCCGCAAGTCCTCGCGCTCTGGGAAACGGGCGCGCCCTGGCAGCGTCCCCTGGCCCGCGAGGCGGTGCTGCCGCGCCTGATGCGACGTTGCGCCACGGAGGCACGCCGTCAGGACCTGCTCGATGCGGCCTGGCTGCTGGACCGGGCCCCGGACGCGGCCTCCGTGTCGGCGCTCATGGCCGGCTTCGAGGAGGCGTTCCGCGGACGGGATGCCTCGGCCCTGCCGGACGAGCTGGTCCAAGCCCTGGCCCGTCGCGGCAAGGCCTCGCTGGCCCTGCGCCTGCGCCAGCGTGATCCGGCCGCCTTGGCCGAAGTGCTGGAGCGCTGGAGGTCGTCCGCGATCCCGGCGGCGGAACGGGCCGAATGGATCCGCACGCTCGCCGACCTGCGCCCGCCGGGCTTACGGGCCCTGTTGTCCGAGGCGGTCCGCGAGGGTCAACCCGTGCCCATCCGGTTGGCCGCGCTTGCCGGCCTGGGCCGCGAGGTCGATGCGGGCGTGGCCACCGAGGTCCTGGGACTCCTGCCCGTGGCCCCGACCGAGGTGCGCGCCGCGAGCCTGGCCCTGCTGGTGAGCCGGCCTGCCTGGAGCCTTTCCCTCTTGGAGGCGATCGGCCGCCAGACGGTCGACCGACGCAGCGTGGCGCCCGAGGTGGTCGAGCGCCTGCGCCGGTCCCCCGACCCGAAGGTCCGGGACGGAGCCCTCCAGGTGTGGCCCGTGCCGGCGGCGGTGCCGGCGCCGGCGATCGCGGACCGGATCCGCCACCTGGAGCGCGTGCTCCGGGAGGCCCCGGGCAATCCGTATTCGGGCGAGGCCCATTTCCAGCAGCGGTGCGCCGGATGCCATCGCCTGTTCTTCAAGGGTGGATCGGTGGGCCCGGACCTCACCGCCTACCAGCGGGATCACCTTGGGACGCTCCTCCACAGCATCCTCGACCCGGGTGCCGAGATCCGCGAGGGCTATGCCTCGGTGGAGGTCGAGACCCGCGATGGCCGCGTCTTGGCCGGGTTTCTCACCGAACGCGATGCCCGGTCCACGACGGTGCGTGGCCTGGACGGTCAGGATCACGTGCTGGCCGCCGGCGAGGTGCTGGAAGTCCGGCCCACCGGCCGCAGCCTCATGCCCGAGGGCCTGCTCGATGACCTCGATGATCGCCAGTTGCGCGACTTCTTCGCCTACCTGCGCAGCTCGCAGCCCTTCTCCCGGTGACCCCGAGACGCCGGCCGGTGCAAACCATGACCCCGGCCCTGCCGACTCCCGGCGCTGGACCCCAGAAGCTTCCGGAACGCTTCACGACCGCCACCAGAATGCCACAAAGCGGTTGACATTCCCAAGGGTTCCCGGCAGAAATTCGTTCGTCCCCAGTCAAAAAAATAACCTACCTAGATATGAACTCTCAGAGAATCGCGTTCTCGGCGTTGGGTGCGGCGGCCTTTCTGGCCGTAGCCCAGGCCCAGGCGCAAACCAAGTTGGTCGCGTGGTGGGACTTCGAGAAAGTCGAGTCCGATGGCGTCACCGTGAAATCCATGGTTGGCGGCTTTGCTGGCCAGATCCTAGAAGCCGCTGCCGTCACCGGAGCGGGGCAGGGCAAGTCCGGCAAGGGCTTCGTCATGTCGCAGGAGTCCAACAAGGGCCAGTTGCTCATCGAAGGCTCTGGTGAAAGCCACCCCTTGAACGTCGCCGCGGTGGATGACAACATCACCATCACCGTCTGGCAGAAGAACAACAGCAACCCCAACTCCAGCACCTTCTGGGCGGTCTCCGACGATCACGGGCGCGCCACCCAAGCCCACGTTCCGTGGTCGAACGGTGAGATCTATTGGGACACTAGTGGTTGCTGTGGTGGGACCCAACGCCTTCAAGGTAACCCCGGGCACGACTACAATGTCTGGCACCTGTACTCCTTCGTGAAACGGGGCACCACCAAAGAGATCTGGATCGATGGTAATCTCTTCAAGAGTCAGGACGGTTATTCGGTGCACTCCGTCCTCAATACCAAGCTCTTCTTGGGCGGCGAGCCGAACGGCAACAACATCCCAGATGCCACGATCGACGACTTCGCCATCTGGCAGGGGGCCCTGACCGGCGACCAGATCAAGAAGTTGGCCGGTGGCGCCAAGCCGTCTGACCTGGTGATCGACACCGACAAGGACGGCACGCCGGACGACTGGGAAATTCAGTACGGCTTCAACCCGAACGATCCGGCCGACGCCAAGACCGACTTCGACAAGGACGGCTTTGACAACGTGGCCGAGTACAATGCCGGCACCGATCCGAAGGACCTGACCCCGCCAACTTTGGTGGGAGCCTCCGGCAGCGCCTCGGGCACGACCCTCACGCTGACCTTCAGCGAGAAGGTGGATCCCGTCACCGCCGGGACCGTGGGCAACTACAGCGTTTCCCCGGCCCTGTCCGTGACCGCCGCCGCGGTCAAGGGCAACACGGTGACGCTGACCACTGCCAAGCAGAACCTCAACGGCACCGAGTACACGGTGACCGTGAACAACGTGCAGGACCTGTCCAAGAAGACCATCGCGGCCGGCTCCAAGGTCAGCGCCTACGCCTGGGTTACACTGCGGGACGGCATTGCCAAGATCTCGATCTGGACCGGCATCGGCGGCAACTCCGTGCAGGCCCTGCTGGACGACCCGCGTTATCCGGCCAGCCCCGACCGGACGGCCGCGCTGTTCAGCATGAACAGCCGTGAGGCCCTGCCGACCGACGCGCTGGACAGCTACGGCGCCACCATGGACGCCATCCTCACCCCGGCCGAGAGCGGCAACTACCGCTTCTTCATCTACACCGACGACAGCTCCCAGCTCTTCCTGAGCACCGACGACAAGGAGGCCAATCTGGTGCAGATCGCCGAGGAGTCCGGCTGCTGCAACTTCTTCACCGAGCCCGACAGCCCGCGGACTTCCGAGCCCGTGGCCTTGGTCGCCGGCAAGAAGTACTTCATCCGCTTGATCTACAAGGAGGGCGGCGGTGGTGACTACGGCCAAGTCGCTTGGCGCAAGGAGGGCGACGCCACCCCGGCCGGTTCCCTCAAGCCGATCGACGGCAAGTTCCTTTCGGCCGAGGCTGTGGCCTCGCCCGCGGGCTTCATCAAGAGCGTGGTCCCGACGCCGAATACGGTGCAGGCTGGCAATGACATCGAGGTTGTCCACGTCGATGGTCGCACGGTGCAAACCGTTGAGGCCGCCAGTTTGGAGGTCGACGGCAAGAAGGTGGCTGCCACGATTACGAAGTCAGGCATCTTCCTGAGTATCAAATTCAAGGCTGAGTTTGCGCCGAACACCAAGCATTCCGCCAAGGTCAGCTACTTGGATGTGGCTGGAAAGCCGACCTCTTACGAGTGGTCGTTTGCCACCAACCCTCTGAACGATCCGAATGCCCTCTTCATCGAGGCCGAGGACTTCGACTTCGACGGTGGCCAGACCATTACTGACCAGAAGATCGGCATGAATGGCAAGTATCCGGGTGATTCCTTCAACGCGAAGGGCGGCATCCCGGGCGTCGACTTCCACAACCCCGGTGGCAACGCTGGTCGGCCTTATCGCCCCGATACCGGCGTGGCTGCGGGCAAGAACCCGAACGGCGGCAGTCGCAATCGCGGTCTGTTCGACGTCGCCATCAACTACACCG
>Ga0194115_10004332_pt1 | contig 15347 bp, 9 predicted proteins | sample TA2MahsurfametaG_3_FD_148656 | JGI IMG/M metagenome (GOLD analysis project Ga0194115, IMG submission 148656) | Freshwater microbial communities from Lake Tanganyika, Tanzania - TA2015002 Mahale S4 surface | ecosystem: Environmental > Aquatic > Freshwater > Lake | place: Tanzania: Lake Tanganyika...
ACTGAGTATCAAATATAGATATTATTCAACAAATAGTAGATTTATAATTTTAATATGAATACCATCCTCAAGGTAATCACCCTCTTGTTGGTCTTGGCCCTGATCATGCCCACCCAACAACTCGCATAAATCAAAATGCAGCACCGAAAACGAACCCCCAGATAAGACAAAATCCTCTATGAGTACATGACCAGAGGACCTCTATTGAGCAAGGTCAACACTCTCTTGAGCAAGATCTTTCCTTCTGAGATGACTCCCAACATCTACGCCTACCCTGAAGTGAAAATCATCAACTACTTGGACGCACAATACTACGGGTACATTCAATTCAATTTAGATAAATCGACATCGGAACTCCTCCTCAAGCCTTTGGAGTTGTGTTCGACACTGGATCTTCCAACTTGTGGGTCCCCTCTAAAGAGTGCAAGTTATCTCCCGCCTGCTACTTGCACAGATATTTCGACTCTTCCAAGAGCTCCACCTACGTCTACAACGGTACCAAGTTCAACATCACATACGGCTCAGGAGCAGTCTCAGGATTCGTCGGACAAGACTCTACCTTCGTTGCTGGGCTTTAAGCCAGAAACTCACTGTTCGCCCAAATCACCACCTTGCACGGAATCAGCTTTTTGGCTTCCAAATTCGACGGTATCTTAGGTATGGCATGGCCCTCTATTTCTGTCAACGGTCTGCCCTTGATCTTCGACTTGTTGGTTCAACAAGGCAAAATCTCAGGAAACTCTTTCTCTTTTTATTTGACTAAAGTGCCAGGATCTGCAGGTTCAGCTTTGGTACTCGGTGGAACCAACCCTAAATATTACACTGGAGAATTCAAGTACTACAACTTGAAGATGACCAACTACTGGGCTTTGGACATGAATGATGTTATTTTCAACGGAACTAGCTACAAAGTTGGTAACTTGCTCGGCATCGTCGATACTGGAACATCAGTCATCATCGGCCCTTCAAAGGTAGTCGACAGAATGACCAGTGGATTCGGCCCTGGAAGACAAAAACAAGTGGACTGTTCAACTGTGCCTTCATTACCCACACTTGACTTCGTCATCGGAGGAGACAAGTATACTTTGACTGGAAAGGACTACATTTTGGAGGTAGACCAAGGAGGAAAATCTCAATGCATTGTTGGTATTTTGGGCTTGGACTTGCCCCCTCAACTGGGCTAGGCCTTTATATTGGGAGACAGTTTCATCAAGGCTTTCTACACCTAATTCGACGTGGCCAACAAGAGAGTAGGATTTGCCAGAGCTATTTGATTTCAGCAGAATTTATAATTCTCAAAACATTCCTACATAATGCAAGTGTATTTTATCATTTTTTAAATATCATATTAAAATATGATGTTTGAATATATAAGGTGGTTTATAAAACAATCACGCGAACGTTATCTTCTTCTTTCTTTTCTTATCTTAATTGTCGTCGTTTTCATCTTCTCCCAACAAAGATCGCTTATAGTCTCTCACCTTCGATAATTTCTACGAAATAATCACGTCCACAGTCTTCATGAACTTCTTAGTCTCATTCTCGTCAGCTTCCCCATCTCTCAAGGACATCTGGTTTAGCGACATCACTTCCAGCGATAAGTTAGAAATAGTCTTAAGTAAATTTTTACTCAAGGCGAATGTAAATTAGCCTTTTGCTGCTCTTTTTACCTTGATCATTTAATCAGTTTAGGAGATCTTTTGTTTCATAATGTCGATGATGCTCTGGTACTGTTCGTGGATGCTCTGGATATCTCTCTAAGTTTATCTGCGGACTGTGTTTTCGTATCCTTCTTTGTATGTCAAACTAGGATAAAATAAATAGGTACGTTCTCCACGGGAAGAAGGCTTTTTTCATTAAATTTTTAATATAAACACCGTCCATCTTGGCATCGAGTTCCTTAGCTCTTTGCCTTTAATCTCTATTTTATCTCAAAACTTTCATTGCCTTTTTCAAATAAATATTTCTGGAGTACTTGGTGCTGAAAAGATCGAGTAAGTTTTAGCGTCTATTTTGTTCTTTCTTCATCTAAATGGTAGATTCCTAAAGGTCTTCTCTAAATTTATTCAGCTGCTCAAACACATCGTTACCTGACTCGCTATAAGTCGTGACCTAAATCATATATTCGATACTTGCGATTCGTACAAATCTGTTTTAGTTTGATGGACCGAGTTAAAAAAGTTAGTTATTTTCAAGAGAGCATCTTTTCTGATTTCTTAGATGAGGATTGAGAAGTCTTTGGCGTCTTTGGGGGTGTACTGTCCGGGATGGGAGTTGATGACAGTGATGAAGGAAGAAGTCTTTTCTGAAAAGAAGCTGTTGAGGGATTCTAGATGTTTGTGCATTTCTGGGATGGAGAGAACCATTGTATTTAAATAACGATGAATTATATATTATCAAATTCGAATATCTCATAATTTTAATCACAAACCTATTAAAATCAATAAAATCCAACCGTCTAAAAAAGCACTTTAATTACATATAAACATTTAATGCTAGAAAAAAACATGTGTATAAATTATCATTTTAGTCCTTGCTTGTAAAACTGGCCTAAAATACCAGATTAACTCGATAAATTATCGTATTTTCTATTTTGATTTTGGTTTTGGTTGCTATTATTCATGTAGCTCGATCTGTCGTTTATGTACCTAGACTAGTTTTACTATGAGAATTTTTAGTATACCCCTTCGTATCCTGCGAAGTTGGTGTTGTAGACATTTAGACTATTTGAATTCGATTGATGATGTTGTTGCTGTGGAGATTTCTTTAGATTCTGCATGTTATTTGGGTTATTGCTTCTCGTGTGATTTTGATTCTGATAAGATTATACCCTTTATATTGCGTCTGACTGCGACAAAGAAGATTAATTCTTCGATCTATCCACCGCATAATCCCCCTCCCTCACAACATTATTCTGATTGAATCTATCCTTGGTGTTTCCTAAGTTGACCTTGATATTGTTCGGATGCATGAACTGTTCTAAAATAGGAGTCTAAAAGTTTATTATTCTTGACTCCTGTAAATGAACAGGGTTCCTGCTTTTATTTCTGTTGAAAAGGTTACTATTTTATATTTTTGACTAATTTTGTTATAATTATCTGATTGATTTCAAGTTATTTATGTTACTGTGGTTATTGTTTGGTTTCATGAATTATTTGATGAATTTAGACGGAGGGGCAGGCACTCTGTGTTCTTATTATGATATCCTATCAGTATGTTCTCTGGATCTGACATTATTCATGTTAGAACTGACCATATTGACATTGACTTGATAGTTTTAGCCCCTATTATTATCTCTAATCAGTTATTTATGGTCATTTTTCTTTTAGGTTTGAGGCATTCTATCCATAGAGTTGGGGTGTATGTAATTCAGAAAAGACTTCTTGTTGCTTATCATATCGTTTTTAGAGATAAAAGTATCGTTGTAATGCGCATAAAGCTACTCTTTCTATTTTATCTCACGGGTTGATTACACTTTTAGGGTCTTCTTTCCTTTTGTAGTAGTTTTCAACTTGCTTGGCAAAAATAAAGTGTTTATATTCTTCTCCGATGATAAAGTGTATTAACTGGTTTGCAGGTATGATAGTAAGTATTTCACTTAATTTTACTAAATTTCATATTAACAGTTGTGGATGATGAATTCGTAGAGAGCCTTCAAGCCACCTAACTTTGACTAAATGCCTAGGATTTTGGACAGCTAATTCGTATTTAGCATGTATTCTTACATCAAAGTTTACTTCAGGCCTTAATGTTCGGCAATCAACACGCAATTCAAAAATAAGAGTTCATTCAATAACACTAGAACAGTTTCTTGTAATTCATATTCCGGCTCTTACTGCTGTCCTTTTTTTATGAAGGTATCTCTCAATAATAAATCTTTGGCCAGTTAGTGGTTGAAAAAGGGTTTCAACAGGTTCAAAAACCCTAGGTAGGTCATTTTGCCCTTGTTATTCTCATCTCCCAACTTATTGAATAGCACTTCGATGTCTCTGTCCTGGATGTGGTCGTTCCTCAAGAATGAATGTACATCCTAAATGTCACTCAAAATACATAAATATCGAGGTGTCCCTTCGAGGTGAGGTCTAGCGCGTCGAAAATACTTTCAGGTGAGAATTATACTGGTGAAAATCCGCATAATTTTTATTTGATTTTTTATATCTTCAGTAAGAAGAGGCGTACTTTTGTGGAGATTGTGATTATTAGGGTCAGGATGGATGCGATTTTGTTGTTTCTTTGGTCTGTTTATATGTTTTAGATTTGTCGAGTGGACTGCATATTAATTAGTTTAACAGTATTAAATAACTATAAATAGAATCAGATTATAAAAATAGCATAATCAAATTCAAAAATATTAAAACAGAGACATACATAATCTGCAAAAGTATATACTTTCTCATATATTTATACTCTTTAAATCTATTAAAAAAATATATCTTGAGTTGATTAACTTTTTTTTATGAGCTCGTTACTGGATTAATTTCAGTATAGAAGTTAAAATTGAATATTGATAAAGTTAAATAAAAAATATATAAGCCTATATACTCCAACAGCACAATGCATAAACGATACGACCTGTTCATCAACACTTAATTCTTCGACGAGCACGAATCCAACCTACAGATTCCTTAGGCCATCAAAATCGTATAAAACAACGACACTCATGAGTTTTAAGAGGAAGATTCGCATATCCGATAATTACTGTCTCATGGGAATGCTGAAACCCTCAGGGCTGCCCTCAAAATCTAAAGAATTTTTAATAATTTTATGTACGGCTAGTTCATCCGGGCCTGGAGCCACCTCCTGAACACTTGCTCACCGTCGAGGATTATAGAGTCAAAAACTAGAATAAAAGGCTAGGTGTAGCGAGACATGCAGAAGGTGAGGACATAATACGTTCATTAATAACTGGACTTGTAATCTTACAAGAAGCTAAACCTAAACAACGAGCTGGCCTCTCGACTGAGGCTGCACAGCTAAAGCGCATAGAACAAATCGATCCATTTGGAACATTTACCGAGGATGAACCAACATCTAAACTCAAATCAGTACAGCACTGCAAATTTGCATCAGTATGGCAGTAACCTCAATAATTTAAACACGCAGTACAGTACGAATAACTTAAGGACTAATCTTTTGGGCAATAATAATACTAGTGACAATCTTAATCGACAATATGGCTATCTTAACTCTAACGGCGTTAATTTGAATCTCAACAAATATAGTAACAACCTTGGCAACTGTGGTTGTCATAACTTGCAATACCTCAACCACATCAATCTTATCCAAGGGGCTTCACACTCAGTTGATGTCAATGGCATCAAGAATAGACTTAAAGTGCACGAAAGTCACGAAAGCAAGACCAGTTACTAACGGGCTCGAGTGCTGCGGGAAATCGCATAAAAACTGAAATATATGTAAGGCACAAGACACTAAGTGATGGATCACAACGAAAGTGTGAATAAACTGTTGCTGGAAGGCAAGATCAATAGGCTAGAACATGTGATTTAGCATTACATTCATTAAAATTAGAGACCGCAGCCTGTTAAGAATGTGAAGGTTGAGGAAAAAGATGATGGACTGTACTTGAAAATTAACGAGGAGTTGAGAAACATCAAGAGAGAGATAGAGGGGCTTAAGGTCGAGAATAATCAGGTTATCCAGACTGAACTACACAGGAGGGAAAGTTTCAGGCCAATACAAGTGCCTGTTTCAATTCCTGCGCCAGCTCCTATAATCAGATAAGCTCCAAGGACCAGAATCATCCATGTCACTCCAGTCCAAAACTTACAGCAATTAGGTCATAACGGATTAGTCAGAGTCAACCAGCATCACACAGTCCATAACGGGCTTGTTAGAGTAAACGACTATGACAGCGGTCGTTATCAAGGACACCTGAGCGCTACTAAGGTCAATAGTGCTGGTTTTTAAGGCTACTCAACAGCCCGCCTGAATTCTACTTTACACCACAACAACGCACATGGCAACTTGCACGATGCTAGAGTTAGTAGTGCCTATATGCACAACAGAGATGTAGATATGAATGCAGGCCGAGATCAAGTGAGCAGCACTTATGTGGATAGGAACAGAACAAACAGTGCTTATTATTAAGGAGCTTCTAAAGATTACGGGCTATAAGAAACTAGGGCTTATCAATACAGGAATAGATTGATCAATAGAGAATAAGATATCTGCTGCTGAGCTTATGATATTTCATGAATTAATATAATCGATAAATCATCCAAATAGATATATTTGTAAAGAATACAATAAACAATCAATAGGCCATAATTTTACTTATCACTTTCTCCTCTTGTACTCATTCCACCTGTCCTTTAAACTAACCACAAATTTACTGTGCAGATAAGCCTGTTCTAACTTCCACCCTGGAAATTTGACAAACTTCAATAAATTATTTATTTTAACCTGAGTGGTTATAATGTAATAATTTTCCTGTTAAAAAATATGCAGAATATTGATCTGGAAGTCTTTAAAGTTGTCTATAAAACTCATAAATTATTCAAAAGTTTTTTAATTGTAGTTATTGTTCGAGTATTTAAACGCTTTAAATTGATAATTTTTTAATTATTGTTTCAACCCATTTTAGATGATATCCTACTACTTCATCAGCAACAGTGAAGAATCATTTAATCTGAAGTTCACAAGCAGAGAATTCACATAATAATAAATCTCTTTTGAATAGATGGCCAAAATGTAAAAGGTTAGAGAATCTTATCGCTTTTATATGATTTATATATCATCGACCTTGCATTTCAAATGAGAAAGTATCAGCTACTCTATGTACTACTTGTCCCATTAAACTGGGGTCAGCATCACGTAGTACCTACCGATTACTCTGTTTCTATCATTGGAGTTAGACCTTCTTGATCTCGACCCTGATTTCTTTGAACCTGATTTTCGTGACCTAGATTTCGATGAAGAATGTGAGTTGGAATCAGAAGAATTTTTCCTTCGATTCTTCTACTTATTAATATTTCTCCTTGGATGATCTGAACTCGAAGATGACTACGACCTAGATTCTTTTTTATATTTATTTTAAGGATAGTTAGTCTTCTTCAAAGGCAGCTCCCTTTGGGTCATATATATCCTGAAAGCTTATGCCAATTCTACGTTGTGTTCCTTACCGTAAATAAAAAACTTAACCCCTTTCTAATAAATATTTTTAGCGTCGATATCCCTTCTGAACCCCATAATAATATCGTACTCGAGATGCTAATGAGCTTCTAGGATTTGCACGATATGGATAGCATCTGAAGAAATGGGTGTTTTAAAATGTTTGTATATGTTTTTTGTAAACTAATTGAAGCCTCCTTGAGGGATGTATATCTTGCGGACGATCAGGTGATATTTGAATTAAGACAGAGATGTGTCATTATTTATCCATTAAAACTTATTCTTTATCATATGGAAAATACTATTTGATTATAATTTTAGAGTTGTTTTTAGTGGATTTGTTACCGATCTGAGATTGACATCTATTTTTATAATTAAGTCCAAAAAATATAATTTTTTCATATTTTTGAAAGTACATATTTGACAAATAAGGCTCGATATAGAGTAGACCAAAGGCATATTAGAAAAAGTAGCATATTAAAATAAATTTTGACGGATCAATATAGTGCGATTATATAACCACATCTCTCAACTCAAAGCAAAATGTTGTAAATTTTATATCAATCTTATTAAAAATGTCTATGAAGTTAAGAAAGAGAATTTAAAATTAAAAACCTAAGCATGTGCATACAATAGCAACCAGACTTAAATAAAAAAGTAACAAAAAAATAAAAAGATCTTCGCTTGAAAATAAAAAAAGAAGCATAAAATTTCCAGCCAAAACTAAGAAAATAAAGAAAAATACTAAAGTAAGCGCAAAATCTATAAAAGAAAGATAAAATAATTTTGAATTAAAGAAGATTTTGTAAAACACTGTAAAAAGAGTTTAAAACTTAGAAATAAACAGTTTAAAAGAAAGACTAAGGGCTAAGAAACCAATAAATAAAACTATACCTTTTAAGCGAGAATCGAGAATAATGAAAAGATAATTATAATCTAAAACAAACACTAAATCAAAAGTGAAAACAAAATCTTTAAGCAAAGCATCTGCGAAAATATAAAAAGCCAAATAAAATGATACAATTAATGATTCTTTCTTATTTAGGTTGAAAAAGATGTTGACTACTTTAAATAATTCTAAGCTCAAACGACCGAAATCTAGTAAGCCTAAAAGAAGATCAAATAGTAAGCATGTAAAGGCTAGAATAATTCCATCTATCAAAAGTATACCTAAGAAATAATCATCAGTTAATAAGGAATCTAAAACTGCTTTATACAATAAGCCAAAAATCAAAAGAAGACCACCCTTATAAAGAAAACTAAAAATATAAACAAAAAAAAATGTTATCGACAACGACATAGACATAGACAAATTGAAATTAAATGATGATTCTAATGTTAACCAAAAAACCATATCCTAGCTGTAGACTCTACAGACAAGATATAACAAAAGATTATATCTAAAATCAATAAACATAACGTATTCTTTGTTGAAATTCTAAATAGTTGATCAGAAATTTGCAGCAAAGACTGTCTCATTCGATAAGTAAAAAATAAGCTGCTCTTGCTTTGACTTTCGATCAATGAGACAAGCTTGTGAGCACGTTCTTTTCGTGGTGAAAAGGATACTCAGAAATGAATAATTGTAGCATCACCTAAAGTATAAGACTGAGATATAGGAGCATGTTTTCCATAAGATAAATGAACAAATCATCAAAATGTTTTACAAGGAAAAGGTAAAACAAGAAGAGGATAATTCACAGGAAGAATAATAGATCGTGGAACATTCTTAACCTATTTGTCAAATTTGTTATTAAGAAAAAGACTAGCTTTAATAGGCTGTCTAAGATTAGAAGACTTCCAAGAAATATCATAAGAAATGTTATGAACTGTTTAAAAATCATAAATTAGAATGTCCGCCTAGTGTGAAGATAGATTTTCAAACAAAGTCAGTTTAAGAAAAACGTGCGAAAGTTTAGCTGATTAAAATGTAATAAACTGTAAGTTAGGATGAAAATCCTTAATTTTTGATTTGAACATTCATTTGTTGATTTATTAATAAGTGTTCTAACCTTAATATTAACCTAAATATTTATATTTAAAAAATATTTCAATAAATAATTTTATAAACCGTCATTATTTGACTACTTAGAACTACATTCTTGATATTACTTTTTATTTGATCTTGCCAACTGCTAGTACTTTATCACCGTGTCTCACTGGGCCAACTCCATCAGGCGTTCCTGTAAAGATCAAATCGCCCTAGTCCAAAGTCACATACTTACTTATATAATTTATAAGCTGGTCTATCTTAAAATGCATTTTTCCTGCAGAATCTTGTTGCCTCACAACACCATTCACACTTATTTCGAGGTCAACTGCGTAGGGATCAATGTCTTTTTCTATAAATTAAGAAATAGTGCTAAAATTGTCTTGTCCTTTTGCTAGCATCCATGGCATTCCACTTTTCTTAGCTATGTTCTGAAAATCTAAAAATTTAATTTTTTATACCTCGGTCTGACCAATCTATGCCGATGAAATATCCTCCAACATGTTCCATAGCTTTCTCAACTGAAATATCTTTTCCTCCTTTTCCAATGTAAACACCTAGCTCTATTTCGTGATCAATTTTATGTTAGTTGGCGTATCTCAGGGCGACAGTCTTAGGGTTGTAGTTAATGGTATTCCAAGGTTTTTCAAATAAAATTGGTTAGGTAGGTAGAGCCTATCCACCCATTTACTTGACGTGTTTTATGTAGTTCTTGCCAATACAAATAATTTTTGGCAATTTTTTCAAAGCATTCAGATGATATGACATTAGATATTTTTGTAGCTTATGATTTATATTATTTCTGATTACTAAGTTAAGTAAGATATCTATATCTTTATTGTTTCACATAAAGAAAATGGGAAAAACAGATAGATATATTAAAGATCACTGTAAGGGGTCACCAAGTCAAGATTTCTTACATCTCTTAGGCTATTCTCTACAGTTAATCACCAGTTGGCTACACTGCGAATTAGATAGATTTTTTCACATCATCTTCAAAAAGTTCTTCCAGTTCGTTAAGGATATTCAGTGGCTCAATAAAAATACTTTTTTGATGTTATGGTTCTTTGCTTTTTGATACCGTTTGAATTTATTTCTATTAGGGTTTTGCCTCAGGACTTTTGCTGAAATTTCTTGCTTATGGACTTTTACTTGATTTTTTACTGCCCAGAGTAGTTCTTTATTTGAGGCTAAACTTTTACAAGGTGCTTGAAGTGGATGTTGCATTGAATTTCTTCTTGGTCCTTCGAATTTAGTTACCCTGCTACAAGTATTTAGTTTCATAAATCGAGGTTTTTAGAACCTTACTCTTAGATACAAGACCATTCAAGGCATTGTTTCCTGAGCTTTTTTACATTTTGTAGATAGAGCCTCGCCTCTTCATGAAACTATTCGATAGTTCAGTAGTTTTTGGATTTATTTAGCTGCTGGATTGAATGAAAGGAACTGATTTGCATCCTTGAAGCTAGTTGTTTATCAAATATTGACTTTCCAGGTTTGAAAAGGATTCAGATTCCTTTAAATTATTCTCGACCATTTTCAAAAATCCCATTACAAATTATTTCTATGCGTATTTTCCTCTTCCCAAAGGTATCATAGGTTGATTTTTAAAGATATCCTAATTGATCCATACCTTGACTTTATGTTTTTGCATGAAGATCATGTTTTAGGTCGGACAGAAGAATCCATATTTTTTGGTAAGAACGACGAAACTGTTGAAAATATTGATCAATTGTTCATATATGTTCCCAAGAGATCCTCTATTTAACTTTTTAAAGAAAGCATGATTATACTTCGGTGACGTAAGTAAGAGCCAGTTGTCATGCATTTGAATGATATCGATTTGGGGAATTTGCACTCCAGAAAGATGCTTCCTGTCGCTATAGGAGCTTAATTAGCTGCTAATTGGGTCAAAAATACTCTTTTTGACGCAATATTATTAAAAATGAGTCTCATAAGATAGCCTTCTTAAAGGATCAGTCTCTCCCTTAGACTGAGTTCTCTAAAATACTATAATTGAATCTTCGTTTCTCAACATTGTTTTAAAGATGTTTTCCTGTTTTTTTATTAATTATTATATATTTTTTTGGTCATAAACAAAATTATACTCTGAGCTGCTTACCATCCTTTTGAACAGTGGTGGTCTATTGTCTATCTAACCTTTGTTTTATTTGAATTTCATCTGTTTCCCGAGCAATAGTATCAAAAAAGCAGAATTTAGTTTAAATAAATAACTCATTTTTAATTACTTTATATTTTTTCGACAAAGATCCATATCAAGAAGAACAAACGAATGATTATCATTATCTTGATGTTTAAAGTTGAAAAAACGTAAAAATATCAAAAAAACCCATAAGATTTTTCTTGTGTAAATAATAAAAAATATTATTAAATCTTTTCAAGAATCAAAACTATTTGTATCAGGCATATCGGATAAATAACAAGGAATTTGAGATAAAATATGATTATTGGCGTTAAAAAACGACATTAAAGATATGAATTTTTAATATTTATATTCGATTATATTGAAAACATATAATATTATAAATTACATAGTTATCAAATATTATTAAAAATAAAGATGCTTTGATAAATGCATTTTTATTAGAATTGAATGATTTTAATTCAATTATCTCAAAACATAAAGTTTTTCATATATAAATTTTTTGTGTTGGTTGCATATGATTCGAATTCTATAAATAAGCACAAAATTTTTTCATAAATACATCGATTGTCTTTGTTCATAATAGATTTAATAAAATCTTATTTTAATTTTGTTAAAGCTATGTAATAGAGCGCATTTGATATGATTTGTTTCAATGCTCAATGCATCAGAAATAAACAACAGCTTTTCCTATATGATAGAGATTCTGATACCTCTAATTAGCACTTCAGACCTTTACCTCACCAAGCACACACCATTGAAAGAAATTCTTTATTGTTCAAAAACTTGTCCATGTTGAAAATCAAACTACATTAAAGTAAAGATTAATATGTAAACAATATAGTTCAATAGTTCAACAATCTGAAGTAAAGGCTTAACTAATTACTTGATTAACGATTCTTTGCTCATTTGTAGATGATCGACCAGTTCTACATGTTTGCTGATGAGTAAAGCAGGTACAAATCTTGTTAGAAAAATATCAAGAATCACACCAAATACACAGATTTCTATACTAATGTAATAAATCATCACTTTTTCAACCAATAGAAAAGCTTGAGTTAGTACTTAGACGATAGGTTGGAAAACTTCAGAAGCAAGTAAGTCGGTTTAATTAAAAATTGTATTAAGATAATGTAAAATGTTCAAGTTTAAGCAAATAATGTCGTGAAAAAGTCTCAGAATAGCCCAGTGAGGAAATCTTAGCATAGAAACGAGTCTGTTGTATTTAAACTGAAGAAACCAAAATAATTAATCCAAAGATAGTCAATATAAATATGTCGAGAATTGTTATAAAGCAGGGGCAAAATAAAATTCGCTGACTTGCCTTCAGTTTTAAGATAATCTTTGCGAGGGCAATCAAATGTAAGTGGAAGTAAAATAATAGGTAGGAAGTTAACTGCAATAAATATAAGCACATTCAATTGTATTGAAAAGCAAGTATTTCAAGATTTTAAATATTCTTAAAAAGGAATAACTAATGCCCATAAAACTTTGATTTCTAGATAGATGAAATGTTACGCAGACTGGATGAGTCCTTAAGAAATAATTATTTACTAAAAGTTTCTTAAATTTCATTTTAACATTGAGCCTGATGTGTAAATTGGAACATATGAAGCTTATGTCATTTATACTAGCCTACTCATTAGACTCATACAAAAGCTAGCTTTCAAAGGCAAAGAGTTAGATTACAATACCAAACCTTTAGACATATCCAAAGAAATAGCCTTTCTTCATTTTCACTACAGCTCTTTGACCCAAACTATTAAAATTTTAAGTACTCGGTATCCAAATAGTCGACATGTCACTCCCTAGTCTATAAAATAAAAATTTGTGGAGACTATCCTAAATATTTATCAGTAGATCCTACAAAAATATTCCCTTTAATAAAATCTTTTGTTGTACGGCTATTTACTGTAAGGAAATTACGAATCTTAAAGAAATAAGTGGCATTGGTCTAGATTATTGGAGATCTTTATTTTTTTCAAAATAAAAGGTTAAATAAATGCTGCAGATCGATAAGCTGTATCAAATTTGGTTTAAAAAATGGTCAGAAACTAAATCAATTCACATTAAAGGGATAAAAATCATCAAATATCTGTCAAATTATAAGAAAAACCATAAAGAGATGTTTAGGATCATTAATAAAGCAAGGCATTTTAGAGATAAAGATAAAAGAAGCGTTTACAGCTGATCCAAGATTCTAAAATAATCAAATTGTAGCACATTGAAGAGCATCAAAGGTACATGTAAATGATTGAAATGTAGGAGTAAATAGATTTAAATTCATCAATCTCATAAAAATAAGGTATGTGATCTCTATATATTTAATTATCTGTTCAAAGATACTATTAAATCATTTCAAAGATCATTTGAATATTTTGGCTCTGTTCAATAATTTTTTTTTGTGTATGATCATTTATATTTATTGTCGTAGTCGTCATTGTTTCGGTACTAGGACTATTTTTTTTTATTTACTTCATCAGTTTTTCTTTTTTCTATCTCATTTTTTTTCATATTGTCGGATTGTACAAAAATTATTTTATTTATTCTAATTTTATCAAAATAGTTACTTTTTTTAGTCCTTTTTTATTAATTTTAGGGCCTATACTAGTCATCTCGCCTTTATAATGAAAGTGATAAAAAAATAGACGATATATATTTTTGGATATGATACAAAAATTTACATGATTATTTTTAAGTTGTGATTTTGGCGCATTTATTTAAAAAGGCTCTCTTTTTTTGATTTGAATGCGTATTTTTCATTTTGAACACTATTTGAACAAACTATAAACTCAGAATAAATTTGACATGGATATATTATTAAAATAAAAATGCGCAACGTTGAAATCATGCCCTTTGACACTCTCTGTCTCAGCCCCTAATGTATCAAAAACAGAACTCAACTCTTCAATTCCAAGAATCCTTAGGAATAGTATCATTACAGCAAAAATCACTCTTTTCTGCCCATTCATAATTCCTCAACCATCCTCAGAAACTTTAAAACTGATGAAATCTAATTTAAAGCGCCCTTTGAACAATGCCTTTAAGAATTGAACAGTCACTACTAACAAATGAAAAATAAGATTTTAAGCATGATTAAGGAGGAGTTTTAAGCAAATAAAAAGCAGCTGACCAACTATTACAAGCTTTCTAATTAGAAAATAGAGTTCAATTTATTGAGGGAAAATTTATAGAAAAATACAGATGAGACTTAGTTATATTTGGAGTTGATAAACTGGTTCAATAAAAATAGTCACAGAAATATCACAGAATATGTGACTTAATTACCACAATTATAATTGTAAAAATATAAAAAAAGATGCGAAAAGATTCAAAACTCATTTGAAAATTAGTTCGGCAAAAAAGATCAAGAAAATTAGAAGAAACCATCAAAAATACCAAAATATCATGAAGATTAACACCTTGATTCTGAGAATTCTCATCCTAATGTGGACTTTAAGAACTTAAAGTAGAAACATATGAAAGAGCTTTTGAACTTACCCAAATCAATCATCAAGCAAATTTTCATCGAAGTCAACTAAAGACATAATTTATTCAATAAATATGTTTCTTAGGGCATAAAACTAGAAAATAAGTGGAATTCAAAAAATCCAGGCAACTTGAAAAGATAAAATGCTGATAGAAATATAAAATTTTCATTTAAAGACCCTTATTTGATAAAATAAGCTGCTGAATTATTTGAGAAAAGTGGTGGATTGATAAAGAAATAAGACTTTTCAAAAGAATATCAATAAAAAATGTAACTATTTGAATATTTAGGTAGAATCGATAACACTTAAGAACAGTGATCAATCATATGGTCAATAATACTTGCAAACATGTTTAAAACACTATTCAGAGTGATTTGTTTTATAGAAAGATGATGCATCGATAAAGAGTGAGAGTTCATACCGATTTGAAGAAATACAAAGAATGGATGACACGTTCGTAAGCCTAAATCTTCATTAAATGTTTGAAATTATTCAATGGAGTCGATGATACTATTGAAATCGCACCTTATGAGATCTATGTTATGTTCGCTCACATATCCATTATTAACAT
>Ga0194115_10004333_pt1 | contig 15347 bp, 16 predicted proteins | sample TA2MahsurfametaG_3_FD_148656 | JGI IMG/M metagenome (GOLD analysis project Ga0194115, IMG submission 148656) | Freshwater microbial communities from Lake Tanganyika, Tanzania - TA2015002 Mahale S4 surface | ecosystem: Environmental > Aquatic > Freshwater > Lake | place: Tanzania: Lake...
CTTGAGCGAGTATGAAGGATTACTGTACACGTTGGTAGAACTAGATTAGTTTGGTGGAATTCGTCGAGCGTTGTATGCATGTCACCTTTCGACTGGCGAGACCATCATAATAAGCCCCACCGTGACATAATATAAGCCCGTCGGGCCTCTGATATCGCAGACACTCCGATGAGCGAACCTATTTAAGGGAGTCAACGGCAGCCGATGCGGATGAACGAGTCGAAGGAGTCGCTTTCGTACGTATGCCACCCGGGAGTTTGTGACTTCCACTTGGCACTTCGAGTTGATGTCGTCACGACGAGGCGCGATCCATGCGACACCAACCCTCCGATTCCACACACTTCAGTGCTTGCGAATGCATCACAGGTGTACTCTGATGGGCACCATTCGAGAAACAGTCAAATTAAACTGCACTTACGAAAATGCTACGTTCTGTCGGTCTATTATATTTGTCATTTGGGCTTATCTTCTTCTTGCTGAAACCATGTGAGGCCGCTGTTTTGCATCAAAAATACGCTAATATGTGCAATGGGATGCCCGTTGTCTCCCGCAAACACGACAAGACACTCCAGTGGCTATTCAAGAATGTCGGAGAAACCAACGTTGTAACTGCCAATACTCCTCAGCATGAGGCCGCCTGTTGGATGTTCCGAAGTGGAAAGGGATTTTCTCCGCAGCGCTATGTTATGGCGGTGGTCTACTACGCAACGAAAGGCGCAAAGTGGGACTTCAATAGTGACTGGATGACAAGCAAGCATGAATGCAGTTGGTACGGTGTAGAATGCAACGTATTCAAGAAGGTTATCACGCTAGATCTAGGCTACATCAAGGTGGATGGGTTGGTACCGCGCGAGATCGGGCTACTTTCCGAGTTGTCTGACCTAGATTTGCATGGAAACGATTTGCAGGGAGTAATTCCCCACAAACTTTTGACGGGTCTCAAGAAGCTTGAATACCTACGATTGCAGATGAATGGTATGTTTGGTGCCATCCACAAGGAAATAACCAACATGAAGAACTTAAGGCATCTATTCCTGTATGGAAACTACATGGCCGGAACGATCCCAAAAGAGCTGGCGCAGTTGAAAAAGTTGGGTAAGTCACATGATACGCGTACACGTAGTAGTCTGGCTGACCGTCTAAATCAACAAGGATCCCTAACTTGTACTTTTTGCAGAAATCATTGACTTGTATGCCAACCAGCTATCGGGGACGATTCCAAAGGAATTAGCAAAGCTGCCGAATCTTAGTGAGTAACATGATCCTGAACATTGTGGCATCAACCACTCTGCTTTCCGTCTCACAGATCGAATGTTTTTGTTTTTACAGAATACTTGGACCTTCATGACAACAATCTTGTGGGGAAAATGCCAAAAGAAATTTGTGACAAGAAGTTGGAGATGCTTGTTGCCGATTGTCATGGTAAACGACCAGAGGTTCAATGTGATTGTTGCAATATTTGCTGTGAGGGACTTCCAAAGATGATTTGTGTGGATCAAAAGACTGGAAAGCGTGTAGATTATGCGTTTTAAAAAATCATAAGGTTCTGGTATACAGCAGAAGAAGGCTTGGTCTCTTGCATTGCGGGTCTTTCTAGCGTTACGGAAAACAAGATATAAAGTTCCTATAGGACACCGGTCTTGTAGATAGTCAATTTCACAAGTGGCTTGTTTTCGTTGCAATACATGGCTCCACCATATCGACATGCTCGGGATGGAGCTGATGTATTCTTTGGACCGCCCGTTAATGCCATATAGTTGACTTTCGCGGACGTGACGACGGCGATATTGTTCAAGGATTCAATGACATCCATCCCCTCGAGGACTTGGCCGACAATAATATGATTCTCGTCTAAATCGCTGATATCACCCTTCCCCCCCGGATAGATAGTAAAACCGAATCCACTATCAGTCCCTCGTCGCACCGAAACTAAACCAGGTCGATCATGTTTCAGAGGACTACTACTGCCTGAGGTCGTCTCGGTCCAATCTGGGAATTTTCGTGCCACGAATCGACCCGCCACAGAACCAAAATCAATCCGTTCACCCTTAATGACTCTCCAGATTTGGGCGTAATCATAATTGACTCCCCTATCTTGGTTTTCCATACAGGAGTTAAAGACCTTGTTGGCCTCGAGTTGTTCCCGTTGCAACGTCCGTTCTTCCTTCGGTTTACACTCAGCTGGGAGACCTGCATCACTCACCAATTTCTTTAACTTATCTGTAGATTGTGGAGCTTCTTTCCCGAATAGGCCAATGACAATTCTTTGTGTTGAGGCTGGTTCACCCTCGGCGGTAGGGAGACCTTTGACGTCGATAAAGATCTTATCGGTAACCTCACCTGCCAATTCTGATGATGAGTAGGCAAGAGATGGTTGGGGGACCGCAATTCCGCATAATGTACCTAGAGTCAAGGCAGCTGTTGATGATTGTTGAATCCATCGACGTCGCGAAATTTCGTTCGGCTGACAATCGTCGTCCTTTGGTGGACTTCGTACCGGCACACTCGGAACTTTAAGGTTGAAAGCCAGTGTTGATGCCAGGACTGTAACCAAGAGGACTGACACTCGAATGGATATCATGATTTAAAGGAAGGTAAGTAGGATGGAGCAAGTTACTTTACAATTGAGGCCATCCTTTGCGTACAGCGCAAAAGGTGATCCCTACCGATGAAGTGGCCGAGCATTGAAGTTTCTTGTTCCCACCGAAACGATTCAGATACAAAACATATTGAGTCAAATGAATCCAATGTCCAAAAAAGATCGTGTGACGTCAGATCGGTAGGAAACTCTCTGCCACAGTTCCGTGCTACTGCGAGACGAAAAAGGAAGATACCATGCTTCGGACCTGGTGCTATGTGCCGTATTTTGTGAACCCAGGATTGGTTGATGATTCTGGCTGATATTTTTACTTGCAGCGTCACATAAATTCGACAATGCCCGCTCGAGCAGAATGAGGGTAAGGAAGTGCTCGCCGATGAGAGCCGTCGATAGATTTGTTTTTCTTTTTGTTGGTTCGTGACTGTTGTAGGAAATGGAACAATCTGCCCTTCCTTCATTCGTTCGTACACAGCCGAATCATACTATTAATTCAGCGGCATCTTCTTCTGTAAGGCCAGTTGTAGAGAAACACACATATCTGTACTTGTCTTCTGGATGTGTATGACGGGCCATCTGAAGTAGGACACAGGGGGAACACCAAAATCCAAAACATATATCATCCAGGCGTCCACCACATATATGACAATACTCTACCGGAAGTCGATATCGTCGTCGCATGACAAATCGAACATTTGCCACTATGACAATAAAGAAGATTTGGAATCCACCCAGCAACGCAGGGAGTTTCTCAAGGGGCACCACGTTAACCCAGAAATCAGCAAGGGTGTAGTACCACGAGTGGTGGTAGTAGTTGGGCCTGGATATGGAACTTGAAATCTTTGTCCCTCCACGACGCCACCCTCCGGAACGGTAACGGAAAAATCTATTCCATCGACAGTCGCCTCAAAGACGAAACCAGCCTCTAATGTAGCAGGTGCGACCACGGTACACATTCTTCTATCCGAAGGCGAAGAGGAACCCAAACCAGTATGCTCTTCATCATCATCACCACCAGCACTACCACCACCACCATCAGCAGCAGCAGCACGACGGGTGGTACCATTACTCACAAACGTCGCGACGGGGAAATTATCCATCAAAGTCGCAACGGGAAGAATAGTAGTCTCGGGAGGTGAAAGGGGAGTCGTCATATCCTGAGGAGGTGGATCCACTGCCTGTGGCAGTGGAGTCTCGACAGTAATCCGTTCCTCGTCACTGAAATTCGAATCTCGGACCATGTTTTCACCAGTGAAGCTTCTTCTCTTTGTTGTTTTACGATCTCACTCTATCTATGGAAGTGTTGATTTTTTAGTGTCCTCCGATGAACTGGCAGAAGAGTCCCACGCTTCCCCTCATGACACAATGGTAGGGAAGACTTCCGCTACATGACAAGTAGCGCTTCCAATTGTAGGAGCAGAACACCGGGTAAAGAAAAGCTGAAAACAGCTGAGACACTTTCGTGCTACTGTTGAGACCGCGAGTACACCGATGTGCCAGTATCTTTTTCTCGTGTGCAAATTCCCAGTGCGCATTGACTGTGACTGTGAAGACGTTGACAACCAACCAATGGGAGAGAGGGGCGAAAAAAAAGGTCTTGTTGGTCAAGACGACTGCTACGATCCAAGCTACGAAGGAAAAGAAATGAAGAACCGAGGCGATCCGGTAGCAGACTGCGGTTCTTGATCAATTCCATTTGTGCTATCTTCAATCTATTTCTGCAAACAAATGGCATGCATTATTATCTTGAAGCAAAATCTCTCAAATTCTGGGTTACTGTTAACACTAGGAAGGCTTTCCAATGTAGAACCCAAATCAAAAAACTTTCTTCCAGAGGCCTGTCCAAAGAGATGATAAGGACGAAAAAGAATACCTTACTCAACCCTCCTCACCACATGGCTCGTATTCCATGAACTGAGAAATACCTCTGGAAAAGAATCCGAAAAGAGTTGGGTTGGAATATTTTCTTGAACGACATTTCGAGAAGACGCATTTCAAATCCAAGTAGTTAGAATGAGAGTGAATTGATCTTTGTTTGGGGAACCATTGATACATTATCACATTGTATTTGTCATCTGTTTTGCTGGTAGCTGTCGTAGGAGAGTGGGGACCCCCATCTACCTTTGTATATCCTAGTCGAAATCCATCATCATCATACGATGGATTCGGCAGCGTCTTGTGCTGTCAGACCGGTGGTTGAGCAACATACATATAGATATTTGTCTTCGGGATGGGTCTGACGTGCCATTTGAATGAGGATACAAGCGGAACAGAAAAATCCACAACATGCATCTTGAAGTCTTCCATCAAAGGCATCACAATATTCTACCGGAAGTCGATGTCGACGTCGAAAACTAAATCTTGCAGTGGCCAATATGACTGTAAAGAGGAGTTGGAATACCGTGACCATACTTGGGACTCTGATTCCTGTTACCAATAACGTCAAAATATCCGCAGTATAGTATGAAATAGGCCAAAAGGCTATCCACATTAAGGATATCCAAAGACAGCTATGCTTATACCGTGTGTTGCTTGGTACCCCGAATATATTCAACTTATTCCTCGTCAAGAGTTGGCCAAGAAGGATCGGTGTAAGGAAACATCCCTGCCAAAACATCCCCGTATGGAGGACCTCACAACAACTCCATATACTAGTCGTCCATTGTCCCATGGGACTGTCATCGTCGTCTCCAGTAGAAATCTCTAGGGGTGTCACGAGGGTGGCCATGGGAGGTTCGGGTGGGACAGGATATGGGACTTGAAAGGATTGTCCCTCTACGACACCACCCTCTGGGACGATGACAGTAAATTCCATCCCATCCACAATAGCTTGAAAGGGATATCCTTCCTCCAATGTCGCAGGTGCGATGACGGTACACATCCGAGTCGTCGATGTGGCGGTAACGACAGGATTCGATGCGATTCCAGTAGTACTAGTACTAGTATTACCGACATTCCCCCCGACGAAGACGACATTCCCATCACCTACCAACGTCGCAACGGGGACAATAATCTCAGGAGAAGATGTGGAGGTAACAAAATGTGTCATAGCGTTCGGTAGTGGATCGACTGCTACAGGCAATGGCGTATCGACAGTCATTTGTTCATCATCATCTGCTGGTGGTGATAGTACGACGGAATCTTCATCTTCTGTTTTTTTGTCCGACATGATATTTTTCCTAAACGCTGTTACGAAACGTTTATCCTCTCAAAAGAAAAACGACGATTTGATAAAGAGACAAAATGATCAGAAGGCCTTCTGATACGATTTGCGCTTCCAATTGGAATGGTACAGGTCGTGCTTCGCAAGTACGACTTACCGTATCTTTCCCATGTATTCATGCGGCGACCTGTGTGGCTGGGTGACGAGTGACGAGGTCATTTTTTCACCTCCACTTGTTGATTCACGAGTCGGCAAGAAGGGCAATTACATATGTACTATACATACATATATATACAGGGGGTCGAACTCAAGAGGGGATCGATGGGTACGATTTCATACCTATGTCGTATGGTATGTCGAAAGGATCTTTCTTGTGCAAATCCCTTACTGGTGAGATATGTGGATATCTTTGGTTGGGGGCTGTAGGGGGTGACACGTTTCTAACCAATGAAAGAAACACGATGAAGAAACAAGAGTCAAAGGGCTTCTCTTTCCAGAAAAGAAAAAGTCTGTTGGTTCGGGTTCTGTCATGGGAGAGGTCGCGGTCATGTTGTCGTGTTAGTAAAAGTACGATGGATCCCTGCTGACGTGTTATCCGCGACGGCGCGCAGGGCATATACCACACTACTATAGGCAGGTTCCAAAAGGTGACGCAAGCAGTTCACGACGTCATCAGGTTCACATGTCCTTTCGAGAAAGATCGTTGAACGCTCTCCCTTTGCAAAAATACGATTCTATCCCCATCACCTCGTGGTCATCGTCGTTATTGTCATTAATTTCAATTGTCGCTCAAATCTGTCTTAAAGAAAAAGGCATACATTTACTATTCATCATTTCATCATGAAGACTACCGCCGCAGTCACGCTTATGGCAGCTTCCAGCTGTTCTGCACTCTCCTCCTTCATTCAGCCAATGCGTGTGGCTGTTCCGACTGTAGCGAGAAAGTCATCGTCGTCGTACCTTAATATGATTTCCGATGGAACGGATCGAACAGAACGTCAATCGTTAGATATCTCCAAGACGACGTATTCTGCCTTAGTCAAATCGCCTAAGGATGCATACATTGCTTTCGCTGAGAAGGGGATGTCTAATGCGAAGATGCATTGGTTGAAAATTTTACACCAATCGATTTTAGGTGGTGCCTATGTTGGATTTGGTGGTCTTTTGGCTTTGAGTGTTGCCGGAAACATTGGTGGAATTGGATTTGCCAATCCTGGTATTGTCAAGATGGCCTTTGCTGCACTTTTCCCCGTCAACCTATTGTTGATTGTCATGACGGGTGGACAACTCTTCACAGGAAACTCTGCCACAGTCTCGGCTGCCTACCTAGAGGGGAAGTTATACCCCCGTGAGGTATGGAAGAGTTTCGCAATCAGTTTGATTGGAAATATTATTGGATGTGGCCTCTTTGCCATGACTGCTGACTACGTCGGTCTATTGAAGGGTGGAACGGGTGCCCTCGCTGCCTCCACTGCCGTTGCCAAGGTCTCATATTCTTGGGGACAAAGTAAGTTCTTTACCATAGGCGAGATATCCCCAGCGTGGTAAATTTTTTGTCATCCCACTCACACATTTTAATTTTTCTTTTATAGCTTTCGTCAAGGCTATCTTGTGTAACTGGATGGTTTCGATTGCCGTCTTCATGGCCGGTGCCTCCAATGACCTTGCCGGAAAACTCGTCGGATGTTGGTTCCCCATTTCTACCTTTGTTGCTATCGGTCTTGAACACAGTGTCGCCAACCTTTTCATCATGCCCTGTGCCCTCTTGCTTGGAGCGAAGGTTACCTTGGCTGATGCTATTTTCAAGAATATTATCCCCGTCCTTTTGGGGAACTTGGTCGCTGGTGCCATTGTCGTCGCAGGAAGTTATTCCTACCAATTTGGAAAGATTGGTAAGCGTAGCCGAGAAAAGTTCGCCGAAGGACTTGCCAAGTATGAGATCCGAAAACGAAATGAAGCCAAGGCAAAGCAAATGGCTGGATTTGAGTAAACACAAGATATATATTTGCATATATATACCTATCCGAAAAGCTTTGGAAGACAAGCTTTTTTCTCTCTTGCCATCAAAACAAATCGGCCCACACCCTGTCCTCGGCGCTCGGCGGGACAATCAAAATTCGAAAACGGGCATGCATAATGACGCCAATCCTACACATAAGCAACTAAATGCATGTCATTTCCATGATCAACGTAACACGAATAACTCGTTAATGGCCTTTCATGACATGCGAATTTTTCTGATTTGACTCGTCTCTATATGGGTTCGTCTTTCTTGACGGAATTAGATACTATCTGTAAATTGGCGTCGGGTTGTTTCTTGTTCCCAGCCGATGCAAATGTCAAGAATGCCGTGTGACCCTTCATCGTGCCGAATGGTCGAGCTACAAGCATCTTCTTCCGTTTCGTTGTTCCGACTGAACTCGTTCCTTCCTTGACAGTTTGGGACTGTGTCGGTGGCGATTCCGACTTGACTTCACAGTCAACTGAGACATCACCGTCCAGTTTGTCCGGCGAGGTCTCACCAGGTATCCTTGTTGCCTGACAGTGATCCGTGGCGTCCTGATCCGACCGTTCGGCCTCTTCGCCAGTGTTCTCCTCGTCTACTGCCACGTCTTCCGATTCATCGGCGACATAGGGGTTTCCCACAGTACGAGGTCGCTTTTCTCTTGGGGCGAGTTCATATTCCACCTCGTCCACATCTACGAACAAAAGAAGGTCGAGAGTTAGGAAAAAAACATGGTTATCCCTTTTGCTTTCCGTCACATTTGACGGCTGGAACGTACAATGTTCTCGCAGACGAAATTCCATGGTTGTAATCGAATGGAAACCTGCCTGTTTCATCGCTACGATCGTACGTTGAGATTGTTCGACACAGGGAGAATAGGAAGCTATCCGAGCATTCGGTTTCAAACAGTATGCCGCATGGGGAACGGCATGCCACGGTTCCGGAAGATCTAAAGTGACAGCATCCACCGATGCTTGGGGTTGATCGAATCCACCTAAACTATCTTCTCTCTTCCCACAAACATCCTTATGATGAACGGTGACTAGATGATCGACTCGATTCTTTTCAAATTCCTTCCTTGCCGCCTCTGCTCGGACTTGATTAAATTCAAATGTATGGAGTCGTCCATGGGGGGCAATCGTACGGAGAATACAATGACTAAGAGCGCCGGACCCAGTACCGGATTCACAAACGACCATATTCGGACGTAAATTCAGATAGTAGACAATCATACTCGCATCAAGTTCGTGAATGATCTGTGTCCGATGATTCAATGATCGTGCCCAAAGTTCCGGTGTAGGCCTCAGTAGATACATGTATCCATAGCCTTTATTGTCACGACTTCGTACCTTACAACCATAGGGTTTCCCAATAAAGTCTTGATGATGAAAATGACCATTTCGATTGGAAAAGATTTCACCAGGCTTCGCATAACAAAAATTCAAATTATCAAAACTTTCAAAGATGACGACCAAGTCGTTTGGTTGAATCGTTTCTGACTTTGGTAGGACTCGATCTGTATACAAGGCAGAATTGACTTTTTTCGGGTCTCGCTTCGCCTCCACAAGTAGATCCGCTGCTACACGATTCCCTGCCGCAATGATCATATCATCAAGTGTTGTTATTTTTGCCGTTGCCGTTGATTCCGTTCCGGGTGTGTCGGTGTTGGACGTGGTCGTGTCAAGAGGAATGTGACGGATTCTAGATCGAGTCGTGACCGATTCTTGATGTTCATGACGCCTTGCGAAATCCATGGTTTCCTACAGTCTTTTGCAAGATCGAAAAGGGCAGTGTCGAGGATAGGGAAACGATACAGTGTCGATGACTTTCTATGTGTACACAAAGGTAGTCAACAGTTGTCGTTCCGGTTTGGACTACTGTATTTTTGCACAAGATTTTAGGTGGTCCGGGCACACCATATCCGCCTCCGCGCAGGATCGCGCGAAATCCATTCCGAACGGATTCACGACTCTCCCGGGACTGACTTCACCCCGTAATACCTACGGTAGGGGTAGAAAGAGCGTGGTACCGTACCGTAGGAAGCCTTTGCCCTAGTAGTGTATTCTATCGAGATAGTCAAGACCCTGTGTATCATATAACCACGACGAGAACCATACGGGATGTCTCGGCGCCCGAAATGTCAGGCCGTTCCATACGGATGCATTAGGGCGGAATTGACATCGCCTTTCCGTCGTGACAGGCTAGGTCTATCGCTTCCTTCCGACTATGCCATTTATGCTGGACATCAGAGCGGTAACCTCCAAAAACTGCTGTAAAGGCACAACATGCCAAGAAAAGCGAAGATTTTTCGAACTAAAGCGGGATCGCTCAGTCGAAGTATGGCCATACCGACTGGGAATAGTCTATCGTCTGGATTCTGTTGGCCTACAAGATTTTAGCCAAAGTAAACCCTTCCTTCGTGGCGATTACACGCCTACAATGTGACCATGTGTCTAGACTGAGCCAGAGTACTTTTCCGAGCCTAGACTGAGCCAGAGTACTTTTCCGTCACTGAATGCAACGGTGTCCGATCAATGCTGACGTGCCAGCCACCAACAACACAAGGTCTTCCGACTAGAACGCTAACGTTGAAGCGAAGATGTTCAGCTCATGAAATGATCATCTCATACGATATCGAAGGACATGGTTGACACCCCCGTATGTGTCTCTTCAGTCACCCATCACACAGATCAATATGACGACGGGCGATCATAACAGGACAAGTGGAAAATACTCAAGGGATTCGTCACGTCTTTTCTTGATTCAGTTGATAAACCATTTCAATAAATAGACGTTCATCTTCAAATAGATCTGGACAACCTTCCTGAATAATTCGTTCGGATGCCTCAGAATATAGCCGTTCACATCGAGTGATCATCTCCTGAAGAGTTGTATAGTTTGTAAAGTTTGCATTATTCACAACGTTCGACATGAAGGCATCACGGGTATCGAAACCAGTGACTTTGTCATGTTTCTTCAGGATTTTGCTAAAACTGCAATATGTCATGATACAGAAACTCTCGAGAAGTAGTAGGTCGGAGTATAGACGGTAGACACTCTTGGTAAGTCCCGACCACAATTGAGATCGATTTCCATGCTTGATAATATCTACAGTTTCCACTACTCGTTCCTCCCGTATTCTAAATTCTTCAATGACTCGATCAAAGAAATGGACTGCCTTTTGAAATTCAAAATGAAGGAGTTTAAAAAAGAGAATTTCTCCAGGACTTCTCTTTAGAGTGGCGACAGGCTCCCTTAGTACGCCACTGCTGTTGTTCTGCTGTGGACAGTCTGCCGATGCTTGCCCACTGCCTGTAGTACTGGTAGCAGTATTAGTACTAGACGAAGTGGTGGTTGTTCGGAGAGATCCTTCATCACTTGCTTTTTGAGTCGACGAAAGTTCTCCCGAACTCACTTGTCGGACGAGTATGTGGTTCTCTATTGGCTTTCTTTCAGAATGCTCGTTGTCTTCATTACGGTCTTCCTGATCTGATGTTTTTTCATCAAGAGTTCCAACATCGAGATCCGATAATTTCTTGATAACTTTCTACTCCATTTTTGATCCCATCAAACAGTTGTGGGTTCGTATGTGTGTGAGAGAAAGTTCCGAACCCTACCGGTACCTGGAAAAAATTTTTGGGTTTTTTCTTTCACTCACCTTTAATCTCTTGTAATCAGTAAAATAGGGGGACCATTCAGGGTTCGACAAGTCCGCAACCCGTTGTAGGTTCTTGCAAAACTTCATGGTTCGTTGCAAGGGTTGCAAGACATACCCTTGGAGCAACAAGCAAACAGCGGGTTTCGTTGCCTTCTATCTTCGAGAGAGAGGGTGAGTGACGCAACGAAGGTTATGCCGCAGTACTACAGTGCCACAAGCACTAACTGTAAAAAAAAACGACAACCGCTGGATGGGGCATAGGGTTTTCCAATCCTGGGTTTCTTGATGGCCCTCGCCGGCGCGGCCAGTTTCGCGGAGAACAGCCCCCTCGCTCATCACGGAGTCGCAAACGAAACGATTTAGACGAATATCTCAGAAATACCCAGTCAAAGGGGAGACATCGCGAAGCACGTTTTTGACGTGATTATTCTTCCCGTTCGTTATGACATCAGAGAAGTGTCCCCTGTATCCAATCTTCCGGTATTACCGCCATTCTCGGGGACTACGGTAGGGCGATCGGCGATAGGCAATTTCCATAGAACACTGCGCGATCGCTTGACCATGCTTTGGTAATTGACAGTGAGACTCTTCATTGGCGTTGCGGCGTCATGAAAGGGTTTTCACATATACACTTGTTACCGTTCAGCATGTCGTCCTGATGTAATCCCCACTCAACTTGCTCCGCAAAGATGCGTTGCGACTTCCGAACCATCAAACAATCGAATGTGCCGATAAGCGAGAGCATCTAGCTCTACAACTATACCCGTTGAAGGCTTCGCGACCTGAAGGACATTTGAAAATCCAAGGCAGCAAAACATGAATAAACACTCCCCCGATCACACAAAAACTGCGATGGTCGACAAGACTCCCGAAATAATATATGGTAGTTGACATCGTGTTTGGGAACGACATGAAGTCTATGTGATTCTCGGGCAAGGACGAAGGTATCGGATCTACGAGGAAAACTCTTGAACAACGACGTAACCAACAATAACGGAACCTGGAAAGTCATTCCGTCTTGCTGACGAATTATGTTGTGTTCAACACCTGCCCCCATCAGTTTACCCTTAGGCGACAAGTGGCGATTCCATCCCAATCTTGAACACACCCGACCCGCAATTACTACAATTGGTCCGCGACCCCGTTTTCTTTTCTGCTGACAATGGATCACAATTTTGAAGGGAAAGCGAGATTACTTTCGAAATGCAAAAGAAAGCCCATCATCTTCACTACTGTCGTCGGCAAATACAGCTGACGTTCGAGCTTTGATCGCTTTTGCCGTCGAGACCACAGGCAGATCTCGGTGAGTACGTTTCGAGCGATCGTTACGATCTTTCGGAGGTGCTCGCGGTGTGGATACCAAACTAGTTTGGACAGAGTCTTTCACGTGATCGACGTCCGACTCGTCGCCTTCTTCCAACCTCTCAATATCTTGTGGAATCGTGGACTTGTGATCCACAGAGAAATTCGCATTTACAGAAGCATGTGGCTCTCGGCTGGGAGGCCCGTTCAGCGATGCGCTTACATCGTGAAGTGACAACGACACGCCGAAGCCTCGCGCACCCCGGATACGACCCATCCTGTGAGGATGTTGATTGTCCTCTCCTGGAATATTGTTCGAAAGACTCGATTCTACTACCGGAGAAATCACGGCATGCGCCTTTGGATGCCTGTTGCCACCAGAGGTATCTGTCGGTCTAGAGATGGGTCTGGGTATCGTTGTGTCACTTGCACACCCACTTGTGACTGGCTTCGATTTGATGTAGGGGTTGCGGTGATTGGCGACGCCATTGGCGACGGATGTCCTGTGTGATAGGTCGTCGTACTCTGTCGAACGAAGTCTCTTCCGAGCATTGTCAAAGTGGCCTACAAATGAAAATGACGCGTGAGAGCGATTCCCTGAGATACTGGTGAAAAAGACGCCGCTGTATGTTACCATTGGTTTTCGATGGTCCGTGGACTCGATCAATGTCAGTGCTTTCAACGTGCCCCGACCGGTTTCTTGCCGAGCCGCTTTCCAGCTGGTCCTGCAAATCAACGATATCCTTCTGGATTCGATCCAATTGATTTGCGAGGTTGGTGTTATCGACTTGTTGCCGATGTACCCTATTCGACCACAGTTCATGCTCGTGTAGGAGTTCGTCTCGAAGTCGGACCATTTGATCGTACCGAGATTGCGCCTTGGTCAGTCGAGCTTCCGCCTCGATGATTTCAGAATCTTTCATTTTATCCACAGTCTGTATTTGCTTCATAAATGTTTGAAACAGTTGTTCGCAGTCTTCGTCGGTGACCGATGCTTTGATTTCAGGACTGGTAGGTCCATCTTTTTTGGCCCGTGACATCACTTGTGGTGACTCTGTGGCACTCGTATCGTGGTCCACTGAAAGAGATGGGACTTCGGAGGACTCTTCTTGAATACTAGTACCAGTCGGAAGAGTTTCAACGTCATCACGCTTCTCGGTTGCTGCTACTGCTGCTGCCTCCGCCGCCTCATCTGACCAGACACGATTCAAGATGGACCACCAATCTGTCTGAAGGATCGTCAAAGATGGGTTTTCGGGGACAGCGTCTTTGCAAGACGTTGTCGTTTCATTATCGCTTCCCTCCCCTGTCTTTTGGAGTCGTCGGGATGGAGATGGAAGAGATTCAGAACTACCACAAGTACTGCTACTGTCTTGTTGTCGTTTTACTCCATGAAGGAGACGATGACAGGCATCATGAAAGGTATTCCGGGATTGTTCCATGTTCCGATGAGAATCATCAATCCGATTTTTCGTCACATTCCGGACATGTTCGGCACATTCTCGACGATTTCGTGCCATCAAATGTTGTTCCTTCATAGTATGAAGTAGATTTTGTTGAATATGGATGGACTTGTCCTTCCAAGATTCTTCCGATTGTTGGGAGATTTGTACGTTGTGAATCATCGATTCACGATCATGGTGCAGATCTTGGAGTTCCTGTTGGAGGGTCGACAAGTCCCCCCGTCGAAGGGAACTTTCATGACGAACCTTTTCAATCTCACTCTGTAGATTACTGTACTTATCAAGAGCATGGATAGGCTCTTCTTGTCCAGAGCTACTATCCTTGTTGATGTTGTTGATATTGTGCAGATTGGGATGGAAGAGGGATGGTGGAATGTCGACAGTCCGTGGATCCTCTGCTTGTTCTTCTTCAGCAGGTACTGCCTGTGCAGTACTAGTAGTATCCGAGAGGACCATGATGTTGTTGAAATCTTTTGGGGGATGATTCGTACAAGTGGTAAGGAAAGGAATGATAAAGTTGACAATAGTGATGGAGAGAGGATGCAGAACATCAATCACATGTGGCAAAAATCCTTGGCCGCCCTCTCCCCCCCCCCCCCTCCCTCCCAGCAGATTCGTGATGGAAAGTCAGGAAAAACGAACCACTGTGTGTGTCGAGAAAAAACCGTAGATCGATCGTCCGCCGCGCTCGTCTGCGAGCGTGTCAAGTATTAAGAGTATGCATAGGAATGGATGTTGGATACCGTATAGATACGAGGCATATGTTGCAGATACGTATGAACGTATGTATGTATCTTAGAAGCGATATGGGGGAAACCCTTCCAAGCTGGGGGCAAGCCAACGCATTATTGCGCTACTGTACTGTATCACCGGTGGTCTCCTCTACCCGCTTTTTGGGGTTGCCAAAGGAGAGATGTAAAAAAAAAAGGCATCTTGCTTTCACTTTCGATAAACGACACCTACTGCATCTCTCGATCGGAAAGTAACTGTAATTCCATTTCGTTTCCTACATAAAGAAAACGATACGAACCTTTAGACCCCATATTTCCCCGTCCTAGACGAGGAGGGAAAGGATATTCACATTGTCAGGAGACACAGAGGAAATCTTGATTTATGTGATTTGATCAACAATCGTTGAACCTACTACAGACCCAAGAGCA
>Ga0194115_10004334_pt1 | contig 15342 bp, 11 predicted proteins | sample TA2MahsurfametaG_3_FD_148656 | JGI IMG/M metagenome (GOLD analysis project Ga0194115, IMG submission 148656) | Freshwater microbial communities from Lake Tanganyika, Tanzania - TA2015002 Mahale S4 surface | ecosystem: Environmental > Aquatic > Freshwater > Lake | place: Tanzania: Lake...
TTAAATACTGCCCCGATAGTTGCGATGATAATCCACAAGTCTCGAGTAAAACTCCAATTAACCATGTAGTTTAAATCAAGAGCCACGCTTGTCTGCAGATCAAGATCGGATCGCCCACTAATCTGCCACGGACCAGTTACTCCCGGTTTGGCGTTTAGTCGACGCTCATACATAGAGTCGTACTTCTTCACTTCGTGTACAAGCGCAGGTCTCGGCCCAACCACCGACATGTCATTTATTAACACATTAAAGAATTGGGGGAGCTCATCAAGAGAGTACTTTCGCAATATGCGTCCAATCGGGGTCACCCGTGGATCCTTCTTATCCTTAAAAATCACATGATCTTTCGCATGAACATTGGCCGCTGAAGAAATCAATTGGTCAGCATTCTTGACCATCGAGCGAAACTTATGGAAATTGAAAACTTTGCCATTAAGTCCAACTCTCTTCTGAGAGTAAAAAACGGGCCCGCCACTCGTGATGAGAATGAGTACTGAGATCACGAGGTACAAAGGACTGAGAAGGACAAGAGCTAAAACAGCAAATACCACATCAAATGATCTCTTCAGCATCCTCTCCGCAACTGAAATCTTCGATTGAGAGAATGCAAGGAATGGAATTCCTACTTGCGGCTGGGGAATTAACCAATACCCAAGATTTCCAGAATCTAAGGGAATCCAGTTTGTCTTAATTCCCAGGTCCTCACAATAATGGACAAATCTAGAAAAATGTTTATCACTTTCCATTCCAGGCAGAAGCAAGATTTCATCGATGGGAGTGAACTTGAGAATCCTTTCAAGCTCATCTAGCCAGGCACTGCTAATCGCATTACATTCCATTCTTGAAACGACTGCGTAACCTAACAACCGATTCTTGATAATCCAATCGCTATACTGTTGGGATTCGCGCATTGTGCGACCGACAATCATCAAACGAGTAGAAAATCTCTTACGCTTGATTAAAGGTCTCAAAAATATGAAATATAGCAGTGTACGAACCAATATTAAATTAATAAGCCCGGATAGAAGAAGAGTAATGAATACAGTTCGAGAGAAAGACGCGCGTAGAACAAACGAGAGAAAACCCAAAGAAAAGAAATAAACTATGGACCACTTGATAAGGCTTTGTAGGTTCAAAGTGAAAAGACGGTCGTGATTCAAACTGTAGAGGCCGCTTAAACCAAAAGTTAATAACCATCCAATAACGACGACACCAAGAACAAGTTGGTAATCAAATGTTGCAAGCGAAGGTTGTGGCTCAGTTTCAAAAAAAGATGATTGAAATCGAAAATTATATGCAAATATCGAAGCCCAAGAAATTGCGATGAAATCCGACACAATGAAAGCGAAAACCAGTAGTAGTCTATTTGAGATATTATACTTTTCCATTTCAGATTCAACTCTGTTTAGTTTGCATGAAACTATTTCCCACCTTATTCAAAGAATTCGCCTCCCTAAGGCAGAATAGCACCTGAGATATTATGGAATTTCAATAAAGGTATCTCAAATCAATAGATTTTTGTTAATTAGTCTATGTCTTGTTGAAGACTCTCATTGTCAAGTGTATCCATTTGCTTTAATCTGGTAAGTCAGAAATTAGACTGCGAGAGGGAAAATGCCTGATAAGTTGGAGAAAAGCAACACCAAGCGGTGTGCCATAATCTTTGGCGGAAGTGGTTTTATCGGAACCCACCTAGCAGAAGAACTTGAGTATAAGAATTTTGAAGTAATCGTTGCTGATTTGGTTCCACCAGAGCGTAAGGATCTCAAATTTATCACTTGCGACGTTCGTGAGAACATTAGTCTTGAGATAGCCTCTAAACCTGAGATTGTCTTCAACTTAGCCGCTATACATCGAACTCCTGGTCACAAACCCAGTGAATACTACGAAACGAATGTAAAGGGGGCTAAGAACGTCACGCGATGGGCCGCGGATAATTCGATTAATAGAATTGTTTTCACAAGTTCTATTTCCGTTTACGGTCCAAACAAAAATTTGCTGGATGAAAACACCGCTCCCGCACCTATAAGCGATTATGGTAAGTCTAAATTGATGGCCGAGGAGATTCACAGTCAGTGGCAAAATGAAGACCCGCAAAATCGGACACTTGTCATTTGTCGCCCAGCGGTAGTCTTTGGCCGAAATGAGCGGGGAAATTTCACAAGACTAGCAAAAGCACTTAAACGTCGCTATTTCTTTTTCCCTGGCGGAAGGGAAACGCGAAAAGCTTCTGGATATGTCAAGGACGCTACAAGATCGCTGATCTTTTTTGCAGAAAGAGATATAAGTCAAATTGTTTACAACTTTTCTTTTCCTAGGAATTACACAATAGGCGAAATTTGTGACGCTTTTTGTAATATATCGAATTACGCAAAGCCAATGTCAATTCCTGTGGCACAGGTAGGCAAAGCGCTCTCTAAGGTTGGTGGTCCTTTAGGAAGTCTTGGTCAACGTTTACTGAAACTTGTTTTCCCAACAAACATAGCACCTACGAAGTTGCAAGAGTTCGGATTTACTTGGAAATATGATTTGCAAAGTGCTCTAAATGATTGGAATATAGAAAGTAAGTTCGACCAAAACTAAAGTATTCTTCAATTGCGTAACATATCCATGACCCAGTCAATATAACGCTTACGACCACTCTTTCTAGTTAGATTTTTGCGGGCGTAGTCAAGCGCTTCTTCAGCCAACGATTTTCTGTATCCTTCGTTCTGCTTCATGTACAAGATCTTTTCAGCCAGTAATTCTGGGTCTTCGGCGGGAACAATCAGAGCGAGCCCATCAAGATATTGCGCCGTAGCTCCGGCAATGGGGACTGAAGCAATAACCGGTCTGTTACTAAAAAAGTACGAAGTCAACTTGCTTGGAAGACTCATTTCTAATTGACTTGCGCGCTCACTCACCAACAGAAGATCGGCTCCTCCAAGTACATTCGGAAAGTCGTTATCTGCCACGGCGGGCATAAAGTGCAAGTTTTTTAATCCTTTGGCGAGGGTTTTGAGGCGTGCCTCCTGATTTCCATGCCCAACAAGGAAAAAATCTATATCTGTTTCAGAACTTAAAATTTTAGCAGCATCAATAAATGTTTCCAGATTTTGTTTGTTGCCCATATTGCCAGAATGCACAACCGCGAAGGTAGTCGGATCCCATCCATTTGACATTTTTGCCGTGTAGCTCCCCAGTTCAGGAATCGTATTAGTACCGTATAGGGGTATTAGCGAGACCTTGTCAGGCTCAACACCCATCTCTTCAAGTGCATTTTTCATCGCAGGCGAAATAACCGCAATGCCGGATGCTTTTTTTAGATTACTAAACTCGAGACGCTGCACAAGCTTAGAAATAATCTTCCCTCCAGGTATACCAGACTGTTCCAAACCTTTTCCAACTAGGTCATGAATGATGATCAGCAGCGGGATTTTTTTTTGTTCTGCGAACTTCTTTCCAATAAAATGTCCCGCAAAAGATGAACCTATAGTCACTACATAGTCCATGTTTGAAAATTCAGGTTTTTTCATAGTATGTATTAGGTTCTTTAATAGTGAAAGTTCGTAGAGAATTCGCGTTACAAGATTACTCGATTTCGGAATGTAATTTCTTGTGCGAAATACTGAAATTCCGTCCTCGCCCATATAGGGATTCGGCATGTATTGGTACTCATTGGGTATGGACCACCATGGATAATGGGGATATGTAGTTAAGATAGTTACAACATCACCCTCAAGATTAAGCGCCATTGCCAAGTCAGTGGCGAAGGGTGCTGTACCGGTGGGCTCTGGCCAGTAATTTGTTGTTACAAGAAGTACTCGTGACATCACTTACTTACTTTGGTGGATCAATTGGGCGAATTTCTCCACCAACTAACATTGAATAATCAGGAACAGATTTACGTGCAATCTCTCCCGCTGAAACAACAGAACATTCACCAATGGTTACACCAGGTAGAACCTTTGCGTCTAAGCAGATCCATGCTCCATCTTTAATTTCTATTGGTTTGTGGTGGTACTCCAATGAGGCAGATCGATAATCATGTCCACCACTACAGATTATTGACCTTTGTGAGATGCAAACATTTGAACCGATTCGAATCTTTTCATGATTAATAAACCAAACATCTTCACCGATCCAGCAGTCATCTCCGATTTGTAGATTCCATGGGAAGTGGACTTTTGCTCCACGTCGGATAAACACTTTTCTACCGATGGAAGCACCGAAAATTTGTAGCATGAGCGGCCTAAGTAAGGATGGAAAAAATGATGACTTAAAGATTAGATGCTGAATTGGAAACCAAATTCCAATAAGGATCTTCGTACGGAGCGTAAATCCCCCATCTCCAGAGAACTTTCTTAGATTTCTTTGCACATCACAAGTCTACTTCTACACTTGGGCAATTAATTGTTATTAAAATCGGTCTTTACAAACTTTCGAGAGGGTCTTAAATGTCAGGCTCTGAGTCAGTATCCAAGCTAAAGATCCTGCATGTCTTAACCCTTAATGGTCGAAATGGTGAATATGGTGGTCCTGTCCGCGTAGCCCGCGAACTATGTAGTGAACTCAATAATCGTGGGCACGATGCACAGATATTTTCTGGTGCAGTTGAAGGTTCTGAACCCAGCCCTAAGCCAGGACTAGCTGAGAGTTACGTGCTTGTGAAACCAGTTACTCATAGATTTCCTCTGAGTTCGCTCTGGAGCTGGAAATTAATTAAACCTCTAAATCAATTGATAAAAACGTCCGATGTTGTTCATATTCATTTTGCTCGCGACTTAATTTCATTTCTTGCCGCATTCCTATCAACAGTGCAAAGGAAGCCATTCGTCACTCAGACACACGGAATGATCTCTGAAGAAAGGTTTATTACCCGGATTATAGATTTAATTCTGACCAAGCCTTTGATTAATCAATCTAAGAATATCTTTGTACTTACAGAATTTGAACTTAAGGCAGTAGAACGGCTTGGCGTAAAGTCAATTGTAAAGGTGTTGCCCAATGGAATCGCAGTAGAACTACCCCAAGGTAAGTTGGAATTGGCCAACAAGCGTGTTGTGTTCTGTGCCCGGCTTGATGAAAGAAAAGGCGTTGGTAAATTTATTGAACTTGCAGATTTCTATAGAAGTTCAGAGAATGTGTTTGAAATTTATGGTCCAGATGGAGGTGAACTCGAACTTGTCAGAAGAGAGATAGAAATAAGAAATTTGTTTGACGTTGTTCACTACCATGGCGCCCTGCAGGCAGATGACGTACAGAAACTGTTAAGAGAAATAGACCTACTTGTCTTGCCAAGTAGAGATGATAATTTCCCAATGGTGATTTTGGAAGCTCTGGCAGTCGGTACACCTGTATTAGTAATGCCTAGTTGTGGTTTTGCAGAGACTCTCAAAACATTTGACCCCAATTTTGTTGCTGCATCTGAAGATCTTTCTGGATTACTTAAGTCGTTTGAAAAACAATTTGCAAGCAGTTACTGCAACAAGACTCAACAAGAAATAATGGATTTTTGTACTCAAGTATTTGGCATTTCTTCTGTGGCTGATAAGCTAATTAATTCATATAAAGAGGCTCTTAACCATGATAAATAGTCAACCACCACAAATTCTTTGGCTTACAAATTTGCCTGCACCTTACAGATTTCCAATTTGGGATCGTATAGCGGAGACATTTGACCTCAAAGTGGCCTTTTTGCTAAAAGAAAAAAACTGGCGTAATTGGACAGTTCCCACTGGGCAAACTTGGAGGCATGAATTTCTCTCATTAAAGTCAATTAATATAAGGGAATATGATTTTATCCCAAGCATCCGAGGAGCCAAGAAGTTACTTCAGAACGTAGATTTATTAGTTCTTGGGGGATGGGAAACCCCCTTCTATATTCGTATTTTACTTCTAGCGAAAAAAAGACATATTCCTGTAATTCAAATTTATGAATCTACACAAGATTCCCAACGATTTAAGAATGGACTTATTCCCAAGATTCGTGCAAATTTTTTTTCAAAAGTTGATTTCGTTATTACATTTGGAGATAGCTCTACCAAGGCTACAAAAGCCATGGGAGTTGCACCAGAAAAAATCCTTACTCTATTCAATCCAGTCGATGTCAGTTGGTATCATACTTTTGCTAATAATAACCGCAAATTACCGGCCCAGGGCCATCGATACATTTATGTGGGACAACTGATCGACCGCAAAAATGTGGCAAATATAATTATTTCTTTTGCCTCTCTAAGAAATAAGTTCGATACGCTTACTATCGCAGGTGATGGCCCCCTTGCTCAAAAACTTAAAGATTTGGTCGCAACTCTTAAGATCGAGGACTCAGTAATATTCGCAGGGCATAGGAATAAATTAGAGCTAGCCGAGCTATACGCAACAAGCAATACCCTCATCCTTGCCAGCACCAATGAAGTTTGGGGGCTTGTTGTTAATGAAGCTCTTGCCTCGGGTCTGCACGCAGTGGTATCCGATAAATGCGGTGTTGCAGAGTTTGTAAAGAATATGAAGGGTGTTTTCATATGTTCAACAGATCAAAACTCACTTAAGGCTGCAATGGAATTAAGTTTACGGCAGTGGGTTGGGTGCATTGAAAGTCCAGAGATATTAAAATTCACTCCGGAAAAATTCGCAGATAAGGTAATTAAGTTATTTTCTCTAAAAGTAGATATTCGCAATTAATGTGTATAGAACCAAAAGAATACAAATTGTTTAGGACTTCTAACCATAATTAGGCAAGTTTCTTTTTCCGATAATACAAATTCACCACAGATATAAACAAGATATCTGCGTAAACAAAACGTAAACCTGCCCTAAAGGAATATTGCAGCAATTGCAGTGAGGCACTCAAAATCAGTGCCATTGAGATAAGAGTAACAAGGTTACCTTTGTCTAGTTTAGAAGAGAATTTACCAAGAAGCCCCAATACATAGCCCAAAACAATCCACGTAATCGATTCTTGTACTACCCCTAAGTTATGCAATTGCGCGATAGAACCGGTTGGGGTCCAAGGATTGAGAAGCAACTTATCAGCGATTTCGTACCAATCGGTCCATCTACCGGGAAGGGGATTGATCGATGTGAATAAATAGTTATTAGGAGTTGGAACCTGCAGGCCCAGGAGAGTCACTGGGATAATTACTAGAAAAGTTCCAACCACATTACCAAAGGCGCTACTTGAAAATCCGTTAAAAGCCAATTGTTCTAAATGAGGAAAAAATCCATGTTGCTCTTGAGAGCGTAAATATAGAACTTGAGAAATTCCAACACCGCCCAGGTAAATGCCAATGGAAACACGTGCAAAAAAATTGAATTTAGAAACCGTGGTACTTGCCCAAAATATAAAAATTATCATTAGCAGAATACCTAGAGATCGACTTGCGGCAGAAAATTCGATCAATACACAAGTTAAGTAGTTGATAAAATGCAACAATTTATTACTCGACTTGATTGTCATCCAAGATGAGATAATTCCTATAAATAGAATTAGATACCGAACTGCGCCACTTACTGAGCCTGCTGCAATAAAAAGATATGAATCTCTACGGAGTAGCGCACTGAAGTTTAAAAGAATGAAAATTAACAAGAGGGTACCAAATATAATGAATATTGCTTTGCTATATCGCGAATCTATTTGCGTACTTGAAATTTTGATTGTCGATTGTTGGGATGCTAAGTGAAATACATTTAGGCTGGATAATAGACTTCCTATAAGTAAACACATAGTTGCCTTGAAGAACAATAAAGAAACAACCTCTGCTTGCTCTGGATGAAGTTTCATCGAAGGAATACCACCACCACTTGTCTGGTAGCCGCCAGTAATTGTGACCCATGAGCATCCGGCCATTACTCCAAGAAAAATTGATGACAAGGTTGCTACCTCTAAGGAAACTCTCTTTCTTTTAACCCCTAAAATTATGGACACTAGCATTATTGAAAACTGCCATATTGAATTCACTGCAAGCCTCCGTACAAAACTGAATGTAGATTGACTTCATCTAGGGGAGTTTGGATGAACTTGTAAATAGTTTAGTCGTAAAGTTCAGAAATTGTATGGTTGAGATATCTCAAACAGGATCAAAACTCATTGCATTACGTTGGAAATGTACATCAGGGATAGAAATCGGAGATGAAAAGCCAGTAGTTGATTTGCGTGTTATAAGAATTTATAGCTAACTTGTAAGTGAATCCATAATTTAGTAGAAAATTTGCGCTCATACAAGCGATAGCGGAGATTATTCCACCAGTTAGGCGTTAAGATTTGGTTGAGGGATAAACTAATTGGAGGCTTTGTGACACATAGAGGTTCTAAATTTGTCGTTTTTAGTCAAGTCATTGCGGGTGTTCTGAGTCTTGTGGCTCTCGCAATAACTGCCAGATATGTAGGAGCAAGCACTTTTGGTTATTGTTCGATTGCCTTATTGGTTCTAAATATTGCAATTACATTAATGGATTTCGGTTCATGCTCCTGGGCTTCTCGCGAGTATGCAGCCAAGAGGATTTCCTTGGGAACATTTAAGAATATAATGTGGTTAAAAACTAAACTTAATCTCTCTTTCTTAGTATTCATTCCGGTGTTCTTTTTGGGACCATTGCGAGAAAATCGATATGCTTTTTTATTACTTCTCTATCCAGCGCTCTGGAATAGGTCAAATTACATCCAACAATTCTTACTGGCTAGGAGTATGGTGCACGAAGCAGTCCTACTAGTGCTAATTGATCGATCTTGTTGGCTCTTAATACTACCGATTAGCGCTTTTAATCTGGATAAGACTTTTGCATTTACTTTTCCTATAGTAATGGGCCTTACATTACAAAGCATTTTGTTCAACATAATTCTACATCTTACAAAGATAGAAGTTGGAAAAACAGTGTATTTCAAACAGATGGCACTGTTTCGTTCCTCAAGAAATTTTGGTGCTATTAGCACCACAGGTGTGATCAGTAACTTTGATGGCGTAGTAGTAGCAAAAATCTTGAGTGTCGCTGATTCTTCAAGTTATCTTCTAGCACAGAGATTTAGGAATCCTTTAACTATTGTGTTTTCTTCTATTTTAATGCGATTGCGACCAATAGCTGCTAGCGGAAATATGACATCAATAAAAAATGCTCTAGCCTATGATGCCAAACTGATGCTTTTAAGTGTCGCAATAACTATTGGAATTGCTTTTTCTCTATTGAGATACTCAGAGAATTTTCTAGGACAAGAATTTAAGAATTCCAGTATAGTTCTTTTCTTTGGTGTATTAACTTCGATACCGATGGGAGTATTGTTGCTGACGTCTGGTCTTTTGAGTGCCATGGGAGCTGAAAAAATTGTTGCGAAAGTTAATTCATATTATTCATTACTGATTCTTCTCGGCGTTGCTATCGGAACATTTGTAAATGGAAGCCTTGGGGCGGTTCTAGCTTCTTTGTCGATTGTTTCTGTTCATGGTTTAATTTTTAGCATCGAATTACGAAGAGAAATTAACTCTTTGAAATGAAAATATTCCATGTGAATTTTCATCATGAATTAGTAAAAGCCAATAAGATTAAGGCGCTTTTACGCTATGTAGTGTGGCAGGTTAAATCTAGAATGCTTAGACGAGATTTTGTACATAACTGGGTAGACGATGCCAAATTTTATGTTAGGAATGGTGAAACCGGATTGACCCAGAATATTTATGTTGGCCTGGCTGAGTTTGAAGATATGACTTTTTTGCTTCATCTTTTACAAGAAAATGATTATTTCATTGATATCGGTTCCAATTCTGGTTCATACTCAATTCTTGGAGGATCTGTCACACGCTCCAGGGTTGTGGCTGTAGAACCGGTGCGAGAAACTTACGAGCGTTTACTTCGGAATCTAGATTTAAACGGCATTGAAGCAACTTCTACAGCACTGAATGTAGGTCTTGGTTCTAAGCCCGGATATATGACAATGACTTCAGCGTTGGACACGACCAATCAAATTGTTATAGGAGAAACTCAAAACGCTACTACGCAAGTTGAGATCACAACTTTGGACGAAATTGCGAAGGATATAGATCCAACACTGATTAAGGTAGATGTTGAGGGTTGGGAAACCGAGGTGCTAATTGGCGGGTTCAAGACACTGCAAAATCCATCACTTTTAGGTTTAATTCTGGAGTTAAACGAAAGTGGACTTCGATATGGATTTTCAGACTCTGAAATTCTCAAGATTTTAAGCGGCTTTGATTTTTTGCCATATTCATATAATCCAACTAGTAGAACATTAAAAAAACTAGAGGGCAAAAATCGGAACGGAGGAAATACCATTTTTATTCGGAATGAAGCGGAAATATTGAAAAGAATCAAGAAGGCGCCAAGGAGACAAATCTTGGGTGTATCAATCTAGTGTTGCAATTAAATTTCCTTGTGGGTTGTGAGGGACTCGAACCCCCGACCCGGTGATTAAGAGTAATCACTGGGCGTGGGGTTCTGTTATCACTGCTTCACTCCTTACGCGGGAATCACGCTCAACTATTTACTCTTTCTAGGTTCCATTTCCATCGGATATTTTTTGCTAAACGGACTGGGAACGGACAGGCCTACCCCAGGTTATTAGTTTTCACAGGCGTCTATATGTACTACCGCTCTAGAAATCTCGACTAAAGAGTGTAAACAAAAGTAAACCGACTTCGAGTTGAGGCTTTATCTTCTGCCTACCCAAATCTCTACCCAACTAGACCCTGTTCGTGGCTCAACTCCCGCCAAAACCACCCTTTAAAGGGCATCTGCTTTGACCCCACATTGTTTAATTTGCCCTCGCTCTATTTGAATAGTCAATACCCAAAATTTTCTGTTACAGAAGCCAGAGGCAAGGTGCAGAATTGGGCCTATGCCAAGGCGATTGTCCGATTTACAAGCACGGAAAGTGATGTTGAAGGCAGGCCTTACCCCATTAGTTCCGTACCCTGGCGCAGGCAAACCCTGGAAATCTAAATGTTCAAAATGTAAGCAAATTGTTTCACCACACTACGGCAGTATTGCCAGTGGGACAGGTTGTGGAGTTTGCGCTGGGAAAGTTGTCACAGAAGAGTTGGCAGTAAAAGTGATGACGAAAGCAAAGTTAGAGCCCTTGGTTCCTTATCCAGGTTCTAAAACTAATTGGAAGTGCAAGTGCCTTAAATGTGGAAAAGTTGTGTATCCAAATTATGGAGATGTTAATCAAGGTGATGGTGGATGCAAATATTGCGGTGGGACTTTTGTCACCTCGGATGATGCAGAAAAGATAATGATTAGTGCCAATATTCAGCCGCTTGAACCATATAAGAATGCTGGTACAAAATGGAAGTCCCGTTGTCTAAAATGTAATAAATTAATCAGCCCTACCTACAATAGTGTTCAGCAGAGAGGTAGTGGATGTAAATACTGTGCAAAGAAATATTTGGATGCTGAGGACGCAGTGACATTTATGCGAAGAGCGCAACTAGAGCCACTTGAGCCGTACCCTGGTTCTCAAAAATCTTGGAGAAGTAAATGCCTTAGGTGTGGGAAGGTTGTACAACCTACGTACACATCTATTCAACGTGGCCAACGAGGATGTGTTTACTGCGGTGGTAAAAAAGTTGACCCTGAAGAAGCACGTGAGTTTATGAAGAGCAAGGGACTAACTCCGCTCGAGCCTTATAAACGTGCTGATGGACCTTGGAAGTGCAGATGTATAAAGTGTTTAAAAACTGTAACACCTGCCTATTCGGCAGTACGCCAAGGACAAGGTGGATGTGTCTATTGTGCAGGAAAGAAAGTGGACCCTGCTGATGCCAAGGCATTGTTCTTAGAGAATAATCTAAAGCCGCTTGAACCATTTACACATACAGAAAAAAAATGGAAGTCGCAGTGTCTAAAGTGCAATCGGATTGTTTATCCAACTTACCATATGGTTTCTCAGCGAAGTGGTGGTTGTAGGTATTGTTCGACAGGAGGACTTGACTTTACCCTGCCCGCTTACATTTACTTGATAACTAACATTGAATTACAAGCACATAAAATTGGAATAAGTGGGGAGTACGCAAATGAAGATAGATTGTGGGACCACATTAAACAAGGCTGGACTTTGTATAAGAAGAAAACTTACCTGACTGCAGATAAGGCATTATTTGTAGAGCAGTTGACACTGAGGTGGCTTCGAGAAGAGCGTGGTTTACCAGCATTTCTATCGAAGGAACAAATGCCACAGGCAGGTTGGACGGAGACTGTTGACGCTTCTGAGATTGATTTACCAAGTATCTGGTCAAAGATTGAAGAATTAAGTCAAAAGAAACACTGATGTCAAAAAAATTGAGCGAATCATTGACTAGGGCTGTAATGGTGAGGGCTAAGTTAATTCCCCAAGAACCATACAAAAGTATTCACGCTCCTTGGAAATGTATCTGTGCCAAATGTAAAAGGGTTGTGACGCCGACTTACACCCAAGTACGAAGAAGGGGTAAAGGATGTAAATATTGCGGCAAAATATATGTAGACCCGAAGGAGGCTGTGGCTTTTATGCTCTCTAAAGGATTGAAACCCAAAGAGAGATACAAGGGTGCTATGTCACCTTGGAAGAGCAAATGTCTGACTTGTGGCAAAGTGGTTACCCCGACTTACTCCAATGTAAGAACTGGGCACGGTGGATGCCGTCACTGTGCTCACAAGATTACTGTTTTTAAGAGAACTAAAACTAAAAGCCAAGTATTCGCATATCTAAGAAGTAAAGGTTATGCGCCTGTCAAGGGTGCAGTATTTGTTTCAAGTGAAGAATCGATTACGTGTAAACACTTACCTTGTGGAGAAATCGTGCAGGCCCGTTATTTTAGTGTTCAACAAGGTAGAGGTTGTTGTAATCACTGTGGGACGAGAGAGGGCGCCAAAAAATGGGCACGAACTATTGATGACGTACAGCCTATTTTGAACAAAAAGAAAATTACTTTATTGGAGAAAAAACTTTTAGGAATGAGACATAAGCACTTATTGCAATGTAGAAAGTGTAACCTCATCTGGGAGGCAAGACTTGCGTCAGTAACGGCAGACATTGGTTGCCCTAATTGTGCGTTGTACGGATTGAAGCCGAATCTAAAGTCATACATCTACCTCATCCAGAATAAGAAGTTGGGTTCAGTTAAGTTAGGTATTGCAAATTCTGATAAGCCTAGGGACCGAGTAGATAAGCATATTGCTAGGGGTTGGGAAATTTATAAATTGAAAACCTTTACATCGGGTACCAAAGCCCGAAGTGTTGAGACCGAATGTTTAAAATATTTTAGAAAAGTGAAAAGGATTCCACCGCACCTCACAAAATCAAAGATGCCGCAAGGGGGCTGGACAGAAACCTTTGACGCAAGGATTGTAAAACCTTCCACTATCTGGGCAAAGGTAGAGCAGTTGAGTAAAGTTAGGCTATGAACAGAGTTCTAATGTCTTTTGCATTAACTCTTTTACTTTCTTTGCCAACAGATTCGCCTGTGATTGCTGCAGACTTAACTGATACTGAACCACCAAAAGTGCAACTAAAACTTGTTCAATCTCTACCTTCAAGAGGGAATGCAATAATTTTTGACCTAGTTATCACGGATAATAAAAATGAAGTTAAAGGTTTTTTAGCCGAGGAAGTTGAATACATTGGCTTCGGCGCGCCAGATGTTCAGGTTGCTCCTGCGTGTTTAATAGCACAGATATTCGGCGGTGCTAAAGTGCAACTATTCCCCGTAAGTTCTCAAATAAAAAATCAAGATGGCTCTTATGAATCACAATGGACTCTTATTCTTCTCTTTAATCGTGTCCCTCCATTGCCTGAGGTTGTCCCTGAATGGCGAAAAGGAAAGGCGCGTTTAGGTGTCGGTCCGTATTTTGATGATGCCGCGGGCAATAGAAGTTTTGTTTTAACAAATACCCCCACAAATAACTCTGTGTTTAGTGCCTACACAAATGCTCTGGATGAACTACTAAACGACAGGGGTACTCCTGATGTGTATTGCTTTATGCCTCCTTACAGTCAGGAATCGCAATCCAGATTTGCATCAAGACTTGCAGTATTGAAGAGCACGTTAGACCCTCACCGGGGTAAGGTATATGCTTCAAAACTGTTAAGCGATTTCGATGTTAAATATCCACGTTATGAAGAAAGTGCGAAAGTGTATTTAGAAACAGGAAAGAACGGCTACAGCCTGGAAAAATTCAACAAGTTACCATTATGTGGGAATCCCACGAGTTTTCGACGCGAGGTATTTCCCGCCTCATCAAATCCTTTTATGGAAGATTTTTCAGAATTGATAAAAAAGTTAGATTTGGCTAAATCACAAGAATTAAAGACTTCACCTGGTAATACATCCGTCAGGAATATCGTCTGTAAGAAAGGCCCGAACAAAATCACTGTCTCCGGCAAGAATCCAAAGTGTCCTAAAGGATTCAAGAAGAAGTAGTCACTAATGGCCAGTCCTTCAGTCTAGGCAAAGGTAGAGCAGTTGAGTAGAGTGAAGAAGTGAGGCTTTATCTACTCTGCACAGCACTTTTACTGTCGTCATTAATACCTACTCCAGCAACTGCTATAGAAAATGGACTTGATGCCACGGGCAATCAGCACGTCGTAAAAGTCATCGCAGTTGGCAACACAGTAGTTAAACCTTGCTCAGGTGGCGTATTGAGTAACTATCTTGTGGTCACTGCTGCCCATTGCTTGAACGCTGAATCTGGACTTATTTCAAAAGAAATTTGGGTTTTACCACCTGGCTCAGTTACAAAGGGAGCCGCCAGTGGTGCTTATCAAAGAGATGCAACTTGGATTCAAGTAGATAACACGCAAATTACCACTACATTTCAAAGCAACTCAACGAAAGTTGACGATGATGATTTAGCCTTCCTGGTCCTCTCTCGGCCTATTGAATTGAAGGTCAACACGGTAATTCCGTCAGAGGATGAAACGATTAAACTTAAGACTTCAAATGCTGCCCTAAGACTTTATGGCTATGGCTATATTTCTGATGCTGGAAAGACCAGTGACGCCCCTAATTACTACATAGCGCGCTTTGACAGCCAGCAGGCTGTATCTGTAAAAAATTCAGGTTATGCAACCTCAACAGATGCAACGGTTTGCAAAGGAGATAGTGGCGGCCCTGTTCTAAGTGTCACAGCAACGACAGTGACGGTGGTTGGTGTAGTGACGGGAGCAGCATTATCCAAACGCTGCGGAGAAAAACAATTTGATGGTAAGTACTACGCCTTATTTACATACTTGAGTCGCTATGCAAACTTGGCTTTTGCAGCGGCTTCCTCTGCTAGCCGAAAGGCAGTTGAGGCTGCCGATAGCGCCAAGGAAAAGGCGGAGGATGCGCTCTCTCAAGCAGAAGCAGATTATGAAGAAGCGCGTAAAGAGGCTGA
>Ga0194115_10004338_pt1 | contig 15336 bp, 11 predicted proteins | sample TA2MahsurfametaG_3_FD_148656 | JGI IMG/M metagenome (GOLD analysis project Ga0194115, IMG submission 148656) | Freshwater microbial communities from Lake Tanganyika, Tanzania - TA2015002 Mahale S4 surface | ecosystem: Environmental > Aquatic > Freshwater > Lake | place: Tanzania: Lake...
GATGTTTTTTTGAACGGGCAGCAGTTGGTTGTTGTAGGCAAAATTGTATCCCGTTTGCTGGGTAAATTGACGCAAAACGGCTTTAAAATCGGTGCCGTAGTACTGAATATCGACATAGCGGTTGAGTGCAGCCTCTTGGGCTTGGAGTGTTTTCGGCACGGTCCAAATCAAGAGCAATAGCGCTATGATGCGATGGCATTTCAATGTAAATAGACTTTATGATTTCAAAAGTGATTGGTTGGAATGTTGATTTGACTGTTGCTTCCATTCAAATATACGAGTATCACATAAAATCGGTGGATGTGGTGGATACAATGGGGATGAACGGGGAGAATTTTCGGTTGAAATCGGAAAAGTTGCAGCATATTTGAAGTTTCATCCAAATTCAGCGATATGTACGAGTTTCACGGCGACAAACGACGATACTTCGATATGACACACAAGGTAACGGTGGGCCATATTATCCCTTTTTTGAAGGACAATTGGTCGTTTCCGGCCGACATGCAGGTATTGGAAATCGGCTGTGGCGAGGCGGGTGTGCTGAAGGCATTTACCGATTTGGGTTATGCTTGTACGGGTATTGAATTGGAGGAGAATCGCTTGGAATTTGCCCGAGAATTCATGCGTGAAGAGATGTTGGCGGGCAAGGTACAGTTCTTGAACAAGGATATTTACGATGTGGTTCCGGAAGAGGATTTGGGCACCAAGTTCGACCTCATCATATTGAAGGATGTGATTGAGCACATTCCGGACCAGGCGAGGTTTATGCCGCAGTTGCATCGATTCTTAAAGCCGGGTGGCAGGGTATTTTTTGCTTTTCCACCGTGGCAGATGCCTTATGGCGGACATCAGCAGGTGTTGCCACAAAAATGGGCGTCGAAGTTGCCCTACTATCATTTGTTGCCGGGCGCTCTGTATCCGGCGGCGTTAAAGTTGTTGGGTGTTCATCCGAACGGGATCAAAACGATGGAAGAAATTCGCAGCACGGGGATCAGCATTGAGCGATTCTTGCGGGTTTGTGGCGCGTCGGAATTCGGCATCAGCGGCAAGAAATTCTTCTTGTTCAACCCCATTTACCAGTACAAATTTGGGATCAAACCAAGGACCCAGTGGGGGGTAGTGTCGGCGATTCCCATTTTGCGGAATTTTGTCACGATGGGGGTGTATTACCTCACCGAATCGCGCAAATAAATTGTCATTTTGTGGTTGTAAATCCCTTTAGAATAGGGGATTTGGCGACTTGATGGGTGCATTTTTAGGAAAAGCAAGGTTTACCGCTTAAATTTGCTAAAAACTGCATTCATGAAACACTTGAAAATAACTTTGTTTGCCATCATTGCTATGGGCTCGGTAGCATCGGCTAGCGCTCAAGCAAAGAAGAAATTTAAGGGCAAGCCTATCGAGGCGGGTTTTACCTTGGGTGGATCAAATTACATGGGTGATTTGTCGAAGGGTGTAGCGATGAATGAAACCCATTTGATGGGCGGTCTCATTTGTCGATTCCACTACAACGACTTCCTTACGCTTCGCGGAAATGCGGTATACGGACAGATCAGTGCCAACGACCAGAATTTCAAGGATGATATTGCTTTTACGCATACGGATTTGTCGGACAATCCCTTAGAAATTACTCGTGGGCAACGCAATTTGAATTTCAGAAGTGATATCGTAGAGTTCAGCGCCATTGGCGAATGGAACTTATTGGGATTCGAAGAATCTACCCGCAGCCGTCCTTACACGCCTTTCTTGTTTGCAGGTCTTGCTGTTTACAAGTTCAACCCAAAATCGCAGTTTCATTACATGGATGATTTGAGAGATGCTACGGGTGCTTTGGTTCACAACACGCAGTTGCAACAGTTTGATGGACAGTGGATTGAGTTACAGACTTTGAGTACTGAGGGACAGGAAACGACCAAGTTCAACGACCGCAAGCGATACAATTTGACGCAGGTTTCAATTCCGTTGGGGGTAGGTTTCAAGCAGCAGGTGGATGATTATTGGGCTTACGGTATTGAGTTTGGGATTCGCAAGACTTTCACTGATTATTTGGACGATGTGAGTATGGATTATGTAGACGATCAAATCGTGGGTGGTGCCAATGGGTATTTGGCTGCGGCGATGAAGGATAGAAGTTCTGAGCAGATCAATCCCAACACGGGGTTGCCATACGAGCGTTTTTACATGGGAAATCCTCGTGGATCTATGAAGGGCAGCGATTATTACATGTTCTTGAATTTTACGATCACGCGTAAAATCATGGGCGGTAAGACAGTTTGTTTCCAATTTTAATTTTGAGACTACTTCACGGTGTTTTTTTGTCCATCGCGATGGTGATTATACCGTCGACTCTGGTTGCGCAGAAATATTTTTCAGGTCGCAACGAGTGGGGCTTGGCCGTGGGTATGAGCAATTACTATGGCGATTTCAGCAGCGGGTTAAACACCAAGCATTTCAAGCCGTCTGGGGCGATTTATCAGAAGTACAATTTCAGCAGTTATTTTGGTTTACGTAACCAAGTTTCTTATTTGCAGATACAGGGCACCTCGGACGATGTGGTGGGTTTGCAATACCAGAATATCAATTTTCAATCGAAAGTGATAGAGGCGGCGAGCATGATGGAGTTCAATTTTCATGCGTTTGGCACGAACATCAACGATGGGTATACCACGCCTTATTTTTTGTTGGGGCTGTCGGGGTTTTGGTTTGATCCGCATCGGCTAGATAAGGGCGATGTGAATGTGCGGGATTTGCGTACTGAGCAGCAAAACAAGCGGTACAGTCAGATTCAGCCGGCGATACCCATTGGATTTGGGGTGAAGAGCATGGTGAGCAGCCGTCAGCATGCGGGCGGCATGATAGTGGGGTTTGAGGTGATTTTCAGGAAGACGTATACGGACTATTTGGACGACACGTATAAATCGTACGGTGATTACAAGACCATCAAGGATCAACAGGGTCAGGGAGCAGCGGATTGGTCGCAGTCCCAGGTGCTAGCCAATGGCAGTGTGGTGCCCAAGGGAACGATGCGGGGCGACACGCATTTAAAAGATTGGTATTATTTTGCGGGATTCACCTGTTCATATAGGTTTACTCCGCAAGTTTGTCGGTAAATTTGCAGGGCTTTGACGGATAGAATTGCGCAATATCAGATTGATTTACAGCGGATACCCCAGCATGTGGCTATCATCATGGACGGAAACGGCCGATGGGCGAAGCAGAAGGGGCATATGCGTATTTTTGGACACCGCCATGGTGTGAAGGCAGTGAGGGCGGCTATTGAGGCGGGCGCGGAGTTGGGGGTGAAATACCTGACGATGTATGCGTTTTCTGCGGAGAATTGGACGCGTCCTCAGCAGGAGGTATCGGCATTGATGGAGTTATTGGTGAGTACCATTGAGGACGAGTTGCCGACTTTGATGAAAAATAGAATTCGTTTGGAGACCATCGGAAACATCGAACAGTTGCCAGCGAAATGTCAGGTCCAGCTGACCAAAACCAAAGCGAAGACTGCAGAAAACGATAGACTTACCTTGGTATTGGCTTTGAGTTATAGTGGACGGTGGGACATTATCGAGGCGGTGAAAAAGGTGTCGAAGTTGGTAGAGGAGGGTGTTTTGAAGTCGGAAGACATCGACGAAAGTGAGTTGAATAAGGCATTGAGCACGGCGCAATATCCGCACCCTGATCTGTTGATTCGCAGCAGTGGGGAGCAGCGCATCAGTAATTTTTTGATGTGGGAAATCGCTTACAGTGAGTTGTATTTTACGCCCGTTTTGTGGCCAGACTTTACCAAAGACGATTTTTATCGAGCAATCGTCGATTATCAAGGTCGGGAACGCAGATTTGGCAAAACTAGTGAGCAAATTGCATAGGAATTGAAAAGGTTTATCATCATAACATTGGCCTTATGGCTCGCGAAAGGTTTGTTGGCTCAGGTTGGCACGGCCGACAGCTTTTATCGCAATGCGCCCATGGTCAATTATGACTTTGTGGAACCTGCGGAGTATACCATCAAAAACATGTTGGTGACGGAGGTGAACGGCAAGCCCGTGCTGAAGTCGCAGGTGATTTTTTACTCGGGGTTATCGATCGGACAAAAAATCAAGGTCCCTGGCAGGGAGGTTTCCAAGGCCATCGAGAATTTGTGGAAGCAGGAGTATTTCAGCGACATTCAGGTGTTTTTTCAACCCACAGACGACGGTCAGGTGGTGGTTCAATTCCGGGTTCAGGAGCAGCCACGCTTGAATGGGCATCGCTTTTTGGGGTTGACCAACTCTCAGCAGAAGACGTTGAAAGAGGAGGTGGGCTTGCACAAGAACATGTACATCACGCCGAATTTGATCAATATCAGCAAGGAAAAGGTCATCAAGTATTACCAGGCCAAGGGGTATTACAATGTTCAGGTGGATGTGAAGCGTTTGCAGGCATACAAGCGCGATGCCAAGGACAGTGCAATTGCGATGCCGGGCTATGAGAACTTTGATTTTGTGATCAACAAAGGGGCGAAGGTGAAGGTTCAGCAGTTTGTATTCTATGGAAATTCGGAATTAACGGATGATGACTTGCGTGCGAGCATCAAAAAGATCAAGGGAAAGCAGGGCAAGTGGCAGTTTTGGACGAAGTCTAAGTACATAGAGACGGAGTTTGACGAGGAGCGTCAGCACATCATCGACAAATATTTGAGCAAGGGTTACCGCGATGCGCGTATCATGAACGACAGTGTGGTATTGATTTCTGACGATCGCATTGAGGTACATATTCGTTTGTTTGAGGGACATCAATATCGGTATCGCAACATTACGTGGAAGGGAAATTTGAAGTTCCGCAACGGTACTTTGGATACCATTTTGGGCATCAAATCGGGGGATTTGTTTAATCAGACTTTGTTGCGGGAGCGTTTGTTTGAGAATCCTGGTGGGTTTGATGTGCAGACGTTGTACATGGACGATGGGTATTTGTTTTTCAACATGATGCCTGTGGAGGTGGGTGTGGTGAATGACAGCATCGACATGGAAATCCGCATCAGTGAGGGCAGCAGGGCCACGATTGGCAGTGTGCGTTGGTCTGGCAACACCAAGACTTCGGACCGAGTAATTCAGCGTGAAATTCGCACCAAGCCGGGCGATATTTTTTCTAAGAGTGATATTCAGAGAACGATGCGTGATTTGGGTGCGTTGGGTTTGTTTGATCCGGAGCAATTGGGTGTAAATCCTAAGCCCAATCCCGAAGATGGAACGGTGGATATAGATTACACGGTGGCTGAGAAACCTTCTGACCAGATTGAATTGAGCGGTGGTTGGGGCGGAAACGGATTCAGTACAACGCCTACGTTGATTGGAACGGCGGGCATTATGCTGAACAATTTCAGTCGCAAAAAATTGTTACACCCAGACCAGTGGAGTCCGGTTCCAACAGGGGATGGACAAAAGTTGAGTTTGCGTGCGCAGAGTAACGGTGCCACGTATCAGGGGTATACATTCTCATTCACGGAGCCTTGGTTTGGCGGCAAAAAACCCAATTCATTGAGCTTGAGTATTTTCCATACGGTGAATAGTTTCAACTGGAAGCAGCGCAACGATCCTACCCGACAATTCCTGATGAATACAGGGTTTACGGTGATGTATGGTGCTCGGTTGAAGTGGCCGGATGATTTCTTCAATATGCAATACGGGTTCTCATTCAATCAGTATCGCATGCAAAACATGGACGGTGGATTTTACGGATTTCCCAAGGGATTCAATGGTTTGAGTTATAACCCATCGTTCCAAATGAATATTACACGGAGTTCGGTAAGTGATCCCACCTATCCTACTTCGGGCAGTAGTTTTACGTTCCAGGTTCAGGCTACACCGCCGATTTCTTTGTTGTCGAACAAGAACTACTCGGAAATGAGCTTGAACGACAAGTACAAGTGGGCTGAATTCCACAAGTGGAAGTTTGATGCGGAGTGGTACACGCCCATTTACAAGAAGACGGTGTTGATGGCCAAGGCGAGAATGGGCTTCTTGGGTTATTACAACAAGGACTTGGGTTTGACCTTCTTTGAGCGTTTCCAGGTGGGTGGTGCCGGTATTTTTGGTTTCAACATTGCGGCCACAGAAATTATCTCACAGCGTGGTTACGACAACTACACCATATCGAGTAATGCGATGGGTGGACAGTCGGGCGCGCCGATTTTCAATAAATTCACGGTGGAGTTGCGTCAGGCCATTACAACGGGTCAGGCAGCTACGGTGTACGTATTGGGATTTGCTGAGGCGGGAGATGCTTGGTCGAGCATGAGCAAGTACAATCCTTTCCAACTGAAGCGGGCTGCGGGTGTAGGTCTACGTTTGTTTATGCCGATGTTTGGATTGATTGGGTTGGATTGGGCTTACGGGTTTGATTACAAGCAGGTGCCAGCGAGTGGAAAGCCCACGCAGGTGCACTTCTTCATTGGTCAGCAGTTTTAACGGGTTTCGAAGTTCGGTTCCTTTTCGGTTCCGGGCTTGAATGATACAAATAAGGCGGGGTTGTGTACACAACCCCGCCTTATTGTTATGTGCCTTGTAAGTTAGGGATTATAAATCGAAGCGGATGCCTTGTGCAAGGGGCAGGGATTTGCCGTAATTGATGGTATTGGTTTGGCGGCGCATGTAGGCTTTCCAGGCGTCGGAACCGCTTTCACGTCCGCCCCCGGTTTCTTTTTCACCACCAAAAGCGCCGCCGATTTCGGCACCGGAGGTGCCGATGTTCACGTTGGCAATGCCGCAATCGGAGCCCCATGCACTCAGGAATTGTTCGGCTTCCTGGAGGTTGTTGGTAAAGATGGCGCTCGAGAGTCCTTGTTTCACATCATTTTGTTTGTTGATGGCTTCGTTGAGGTCGCTGTACGACATCAAATATAGAATGGGGGCAAAGGTTTCTTCTTGTACGATTTGGAAGTGGTTTTGGGCTTCACAAATGGTGGGTTTCACGTAGCAACCGCTGCTGTATTGTTCGCCGGCGAGTACTTCGGCACCGCACAACACGGATCCACCTTCGGCTTTCAATGCTTCAATGGCTTTGTTGTAGGCAATCACAGCATCGTGATCGATCAAAGGCCCAACGTGGTTGTTTTCATCCAATGGGTTGCCGATGCGCAATTGTCCGTATACCGACACCAATTTTGATTTGACTGTTTCGTAGATGCTGTCATGAACGATGAGTCTCCGTGTGGTGGTACATCTTTGTCCAGCCGTTCCCACAGCCCCAAATACGATGGCCACCATGGCCATTTCGAGGTTGGCTTCTGGGGTAAGGATGATGGCGTTATTGCCACCGAGTTCTAGGATGGATTTGCCCAATCGTTGTCCCACAACTTCGGCTACCCTTTTTCCCATGCGGGTACTTCCTGTGGCGCTGATGAGGGGAACACGGGGGTCGTGACTCATGGCTTCACCGATTTCGCGATCGCCTTGTATGAGGCAGAAAATGCCTTCGGGGAGTTGGTTGTTTTTTAGAACTGTCTGCAGGATGTGTTGCACGGCAGCGGCGCTGGCGGGTGTTTTTTCTGAGGGTTTCCACACGCAGGTATTGCCACAAATGGCGGCGAGCATGGCATTCCAGGACCAAACGGCTACGGGAAAGTTGAAGGCGCTGATGATGCCTACCACACCCAAGGGGTGCCATTGCTCATACATGCGGTGATTGGGTCGTTCTGAGTGCATGGTTAAGCCGTGAAGTTGACGGCTTAGTCCCACCGCAAAGTCGCAGATATCTATCATTTCTTGCACTTCGCCCAGACCTTCTTGCAGGCTTTTTCCCATTTCATAGCTCACCAATGCGCCTAGGTTGGCTTTGTGCTGACGCAGGGCATCGCCGATTTGTCTTACGATTTCTCCGCGTTTGGGCGCGGGGGTATGTCGCCAAGTCTTAAAGGCTTCTTGGGCGGTATCGATGACTTGATTATACGTTTGGTTATTGGCAAATTCAACGCGGGTGATATGGGCGCCATCCACGGGGGAGGTGATGTTGCGGTGGTTGGCATTGGGGGTTTGAATCCACTGGGTGCCGGTGCTTGCGGAGGCGAGGGTATCGCCAATGCCCAAATCGGAAAGAATGGTTTGAATGTTCATGAAAGTGATAGTTACAAATATAGAAGGGGCGGTTGAGGTTTGTGTGCTGAAGGAATTACTCTTTTTTCATCACTAAGTAAACGCCAATGAGCGATAGCATCAATCCAACGATCATGTTCCATTGGATGGGTTCTTGATCGATGAGTCCCCAGGCCACGGCCACGATGGGAATCACGAAGGTATTGGTGGAGGCCACCAGTGCGGTGGTATGTTCGATCAGGTAATTGAAGAGCATCATGGAGATGGCAGAGCCGATAACACCCAGGATGATCAAGCAGATGAGTGCGAATTGGTTGGTAGGTAGGTTGAAGGGTGCGGTTGGCGCGATGGGGCCGCGGTGGAAATTGCCAATGGCATCGGTTTGCCAGAGTACGAAGGCGTAGAGGATGCCCATGAATACAAAGGGATAGGCGGTTTTGGCCATGGGTGGAATGTGGGCCAATTTGGTTTTGATGAGGTTGATGTTGTAGCCATAGAGCACGGAGGCGGTCAGGGCCATAAGCGCACCGCTGAGGTGAATTTCCATGCCTTTTTGTCCGAGCAGTGAAGGACCCAAAAGAAATACGGCACCCATAATGCCTGCCATCACCCCAAGAAAGCCGTTGCGCGAGAGGGGACTTGCGAAGAACAGGCTACCCACCACCAAGGTAAACATGGGGGTAAACGCGTTGAGGATGCCCGAAAGTCCGCTTGGAATCAAGGTTCCGGCGGTTGAAAACAGGAATGCGGGGATGGCGTTGCCGACAAAACCGGTGAGGAAGAGGTAGAAGTAGTCGATGGGTTTGAGCAGTTTTTCGGTGGCTTGGGTGGAGGGGTTAATCACGGTGGATTTGGAGCCCAGGGAATAGCGATACACCCAAGGGGTAAGGAATATTCCAGCGAGAAACAGTCGCATACCGGCCACTTGGATGGGGGTAAAAACGAGCAATCCTCGCTTCATGAGGATGAAAGAACTACCCCAAATGCAGCCGAGCAGTATGATGAGAAAGAGGGGAAGCCATTTGAATTTCACGCGTGCAAAAGTAAGGTAGGTTGTGCCAAGGATGGTGTTTTGTTCATGAGTTGTGCATTTTCCCTAAGCAACTGTTGTTTTGGCCCCGGGTATATTGGAACTTTGTGTTATGCGAAAATGGATTGGGATTGTTTTAGGTTACTGCTTGATGTTGCCTTTGGGTGCACAGGGGGTGTCTGAAGAGTTGGTTTGCAAAGAGCACCAGCACTTTCAATCTCAGTTATCGCGCAGAAACAACTCTGGGGTTAAGCATGGGTATCTGATCGACTACAATCGCTGTAAGTGGTGGGTAAATCCGATCAAGGGGGCCTATTTCAAGGGCGATGTGATGGCGCATTTTACGGTGATTGCCAACACCGATTCTGTGGGGTTTGATTTGTCGTCGAACTTGCAGGTGGATGGTGTTTATGGCAAGGACGGACAGTCTTTGAATTACCGCAGGACGGGCAACCAGCTCTATGTATTTAAGCCGGGGGGGTGGTTGGCGCAGGCGCGAGATTCGGTGGGTATTGTGTACCAGGGCAATCCAACCAATGGCGGCGGATTCGGGTATTTTGTGCACGATAATCACATGAAAGGTCCGGTGGTTCACACGTTGAGTGAGCCTTATGGCGCGCAGTATTGGTGGCCTTGTAAGCAGTCGCTGCACGACAAAATCGACAGTTTGGATGTTTGGGTGTACACGGATACATCGATGCGTGCGGCTTCGAATGGTTTAATGGTGCGGAATGAGGTTTTGAGCGATACCCAGCGGTTGATGGTTTGGCAGCATCGTTATCCGATCGCTACTTATTTGGTGGCCATTGCGGTGACCAATTACAGCATTTATACGCAGTATGCGCCGTTGGTTGGCAGGACGAGGCCTTTGCCGGTGCTGAATTATGTGTTTCCTCAATTTAGAACGGATGCAGAGCGGGAAACCAAAGACGTGCTGCCGATGATTCGGTTGTTGGATAGTTTGTTTGTGCCTTATCCGTTTGAGAAGGAGAAGTACGGACACGCGCAATTTACTTGGGGCGGGGGAATGGAGCATCAGACGATGAGTTTCATGGTGAATTTTTCTTACGATTTGATGGCGCATGAATTGGCGCATCAGTGGTTTGGGGATATGGTGACTTGTGGTACTTGGCAGGACTTGTGGTTGAACGAGGGGTTTGCGACGTATTTGACGGTGATGACCACAGAATATTTGCGTTCGAAAGAGGATGCCAATGGCAAGTTGCGGGGGATGCGGAGCAACATTTGCGGCACTGACGATGGGTCTGTATTTCCGAAGGATACGTTGAATGTAGGGAACTTGTTCAATGGCCGGTTGACCTATAACAAGGGGGCTTGGGTCTTGCACATGTTGCGAGATAAACTGGGCGATTCAATGTTTTTTGAAGGATGCCGATTGTATTTGAAGGGGAAAAACACGTCGTACGGGTTTGCAAAAACCGCCGATTTGCAGTGGTATATGGAGAAGGCAAGCGGTCTCAATTTGGACACCTTTTTTCAGCAGTGGTATTACGGTGAGGGGTTCCCTTATTTGAAGATCAACTGGAAGCAAAAGGGGAATACGGTGACATTGACTTGCGAGCAGACGCCATCGCACAGCAGTGTGCCTTACTGGCATGTGCGGGTGCCTTTGTTGATGAAGGGCGAGGGTAAGGAAAAGTTGGTGTTGTGGGAGCCAAAAAAGTTGTTGGGCGAGATGAAGACATCGGTAGATTTTGAGGTAGACACGCTCATTTTTGACCCGTATGTGAAGTTGTTGGCCAAGGCCAGCGTTGGCGGCATGAATTTGAATCGGGTTCAGGAGAATGCGTTTGTGTTGTATCCCAACCCTACATCGGGGGTGTTTGTATTGTATGCCCGAAATCCATCGACCATCCAAATAGAGGTGTTTGATGCGGTGGGACAAAAGGTGCGGGAGATTGATACGGGGGCGACGGTAACCAAGCAGCTGGCGGTATCGTTGGGTGGCCTGTCGGCGGGTCCCTATTTTCTTAGGATTAACGATGGAAATTTCGTATATTCGTATAAGTTGATAAAATACTAAATCATGAAAAAACTGAACAAATGGGTAGGGATGTTGGCTATTGCAGCGATGGCTTTTTCAGTTCAATCTTGTGAAGAAAACCCACCCGTAGATCCACCGGTGGTGAACGACAAGCCGGGTGTGGAATTGAATGTTGCCGCATTGTGGGACGGACAGCCATTGACTTTTTTGTCGGGCTGGTTCGAGCAACCCTCACCGAAGAAGGAGTACGTACAGTTCTTCAATTTTGGGATGATCGTATCGAAGTTGCGTTTGGTGAAGGAGGATGACACGGAGGTGATGCTTGGCGATGGATATCAGTGGATTGATTTCAAGAAGCAGCGCACGAAATTCAAATACGAGGTGCCTGTGGGCAAATACAAGGCATTGCGCTTTACGTTGGGATTGGATTCGGCGATCAATCATGGCGATCCAAATCAGTGGGGTGCGGAGCATCCTTTGAATGGCAATTTGACAGGCATGCATTGGGGCTGGGCCGGTGGCTATATTTTCCAGGCGATTGACGGAAACTACAAAGACAGTCTTACCGATAAATACACCAAGGGCATGAGTTTGCACACCGCCACAGATGTTATGGTGCGCAATTTTGAGGTGCCTGTGGGTGCGGTGCTGGGAGCGGCTACGCTGGAGGTGAAGGACAAAGCCATCACGCCTGTGCAGGTCAATTACCATGTGAATCGCTTTTTGAAGGGAATTGAGTTGAAGAAGAATTCCGTATCGCATTCGGAAGGGGTGAAAGAGGCGGCCTTCATGCAACAGTTGTTGGGCAACTTGAAACTGTATTCGGCTTTTGAGATTCCTGCACCTTAAATACATTGGCGATGAAACCGGGTTGGTTATTGTTGGGTTTGTTGGTTTTGGGGTTCACTTCTTGTAAGAAGGATCCTGAAGACCCATTGCACAAAATACCATCGGTATATAAGCCTACACCTGTAGATCCTACGACGATATTTCCGGTGGGGAAGTTTGGGATGCCTGTGCTTCCGTCAGACAATCCATTTTCCCAAGAGGGAATTTATTTGGGGCGGATGTTGTTTTATGACCCCATTTTGTCGTTTGACAGTAGCATTTCTTGTGGCAGTTGTCACAAGCAGGAATATGCGTTTGCTGAGCCGCAAAGACTGAGTAAAGGCATCAACGGATTGCAAGTGGGAAGGAATGCTAGTTCACTTTTTAATCTTGCTTACAGTAGAAAGTTTTTTTGGGATGCTCGACAAAACACGTTGCGCGAGCTGGTGTTTGAACCTATCCAAGAACACAATGAAATGGCGATGACTTTGCCGTTGTTGGCCAAACGGTTGGCAAGAACGGATCGTTATATCGAGTATTTCGACAAAGCCTTTGGCAGCAAGCCCAACGTTTTTGATATGTCGAAAGCGCTGGAGCAATTCTTGTTGACGCTTGTGAGCAAGGACAGTCGGTTTAATGGATTTTTCCCCGGCAAGTTTAGTATGTTGTCGGATGATGAGAAGCGAGGGGCCTTGTTGTTTAATGGTTTGGTGAATTTTGATGTGGTCACTGGTTTAACTACTGGCGCAGACTGTTTTCACTGTCACGGCGGTGCGTTGGCTCAGCAGAACAACCCCGACATGGGTGGTATTGCCAACAATGGGTTGGATGGCAATTTTGCTGACAAGGGGTATGGGGCCATCACGGGCAATCCGGCGGATCGAGGATTGTTCAAGACCCCCAGTTTGTTCAACATCGCGGTTACAGGTCCGTATATGCACGACGGTCGATTTGCCACGTTGGATGAGGTGATTGATCATTACAGCGACAACGTGAATTACCTATCTCCCACCATCAGTCCGATGATGGCGGCGCATGGCAACAGGCAATTGAAGCTCACTGCTGAGCAGAAGGCCAGTTTGAAGGCGTTCTTGATGACGATGACGGACTCTGCTTTCTTGACAAATCCGGCGTACAGCAACCCGTTTAAAAAGTAATTATTGGGTGTTGCGCCAATGCGGGTAGTCCGCGGTGCAACGATTGATTAATAGGCCAATACAGGACTGAGCCAACGCTCTGCTGTTTCTAAGTCGATCCCTTTTCTTTCTGCGTAGTGGGCCACTTGGTCGCGATTGATTTTACCCAGTCCAAAATATTTGCTTTGGGGGTGGGCGAAGTACCAGCCGCTGACGGAGGCAGCGGGCAGCATGGCCATGGATTCTGTGAGGGTAATGTGGGCAGATTCGGGGGCATTGAGTAGGTTGAACAGGGTAGATTTTTCTGTGTGGTCTGGGCAGGCTGGGTAGCCGGGCGCAGGCCTGATGCCCTGGTACTTCTCGCGAATCAGGTCTTCATTGCTCAGTTCGGTTTCGTGGGCATAACCCCAGTATTCGGTTCTTACCATTTGGTGCAGTTTCTCCGCAAAACTTTCGGCCAATCGATCGGCCAAGGCTTTGGCCATGATCGATTGATAATCGTCGTGCTGTGCCTCAAATCCCGCCACAATGGGCTCAAGACCTAGGCCTGTTGTAACCGCAAATCCACCAAAGTAATCCACTTGGTCATTGGCAATGAAATCGCAGAGCGACAGGTTGTGAACTCCACCCGCCATCTTACGTTGTTGGCGCAAGAAATGGAAGGTATGGAGGGCTTTGGTACCCGTTTGATCCTGGGTGGCGGCCTCGATATTGGGGTATACGGCTACATCCTCACCGAATTTTTTGGCGGGTAAAATGTACCAAACGCCTTTGGCTTGCAGGGATTGGTTGTTGACCAAATCGCGTAGCATGGCCTTGGCATCATCGAACAGTTTTGTTGCTTCGGAGCCCACGATGGGATCTTCTAAAATGGCGGGATACTGACCGGCCAGCTCCCAAGTTTGGAAGAAGGGCGTCCAATCGATGGTATCCACCAAATCAGACAAGGGCATTTCCACGGGGTGAATGCCGGTGGTTTTGGGTGTGATTATTTGACCGTCGTGTTTCCAGCGGTTGGCGATGGCCTCTTCGAACGAAATTAGGTCTTTGGTAGACTGTCGCTTCGCGTGATTTTCAGCCAATGCGGTATATTCTTCTTGGATTTTCTGTGCGAAGGCTTCTTTGGTCTCGTCACCGAGAAGGCTGCCAGCCACGGGCACGGAGCGAGAAGCGTCGAGCACATGCACAATGGGGTGGGCATATTCCGGGGCGATTTTCACGGCGGTATGTATGCGTGAAGTTGTGGCGCCGCCAATCAGCAGGGGGGTATTCATGCCGCGACGTTTCATTTCTTTGGCTACATGCACCATTTCGTCGAGGCTGGGGGTAATCAGGCCCGACAGACCGATGATATCGGCGCCCCAAGATTGGGCTTCATCGAGGATTTTGTCGGCGGGCACCATCACCCCGATGTCTTTGATTTCGTAATTGTTACAAGCCAGTACTACGCCAACGATGTTTTTACCGATGTCGTGCACGTCGCCTTTCACCGTGGCCATCAAGATTTTTCCTTGTGGCTTGGCATTGGGGTTTAGGACTTTTTGGGCTTCGAGATAGGGCTGAAGGTAGGCCACGGATTTTTTCATGACACGGGCGCTCTTGACCACTTGTGGCAGGAACATTTTACCCGCACCAAAGAGATCGCCCACGTGGTTCATCCCGTCCATGAGTGGGCCTTCGATCACCCGCAGGGCGTCGTTATATTTTTGGAAGGCCTCTTCGGTGTCTGCATCGATGAATTCGGTGATTCCTTTCACCAAGCTGTGGCTCAGTCGCTCTTCTACGCTGCCCAGTCTCCAGGCTTGAGTTTCTTCCGCTTTTTCTTCTTTTTTGCCTTTGAATTGGTCGGCCAAGGTGACCAATCGCTCGGTGGCATCACTGCGTCGGTTGAGCAGCACATCTTCCACGTAGATGAGGAGGTCTTTGGGAATTTCATCGTACACTTCCACCATACCGGCATTCACGATACCCATGTCGAGTCCGGCGCCAATGGCATGATATAGGAAGGCGGAGTGCATGGCTTCACGCACCCTATCGTTACCGCGAAACGAGAAACTGATGTTGGAAACCCCGCCAGACACTTTGGCTCCTTTGAGATTTTGTTTGATCCAACGAGTGGCTTCGATGAAGTCAACAGCGTAATTGTTATGCTCATCGATGCCGGTGGCAACGGTGAGGATGTTTGGGTCGAAGATGATGTCGTTGACCGAAAATCCAATCGATTTTAACAGGTTATAACTGCGTTCACAAACGGCAATTTTG
>Ga0194115_10004339_pt1 | contig 15334 bp, 6 predicted proteins | sample TA2MahsurfametaG_3_FD_148656 | JGI IMG/M metagenome (GOLD analysis project Ga0194115, IMG submission 148656) | Freshwater microbial communities from Lake Tanganyika, Tanzania - TA2015002 Mahale S4 surface | ecosystem: Environmental > Aquatic > Freshwater > Lake | place: Tanzania: Lake Tanganyika...
TTTCTCATTTCATTTTCATTCATTCATTCATTCATTCATTCATTCATTTAGGGATTGTCATTTGTGAAATAAAGGCATCCAATTCTTCCGAATGTCCACCTGTGGCATATCCCCAAGGTAACGTTGTAGGTCTTACTAAGTCGACGATTAATACAATTCTTGTACCAGAAGAAGAATAATTAAAGGCACGATGAATTTTGGAATCATCAAATAAAATGGGACGTCCGATTTGATGTGTTTCAATACAACCATCGACCCATGTACCACATAATCCATCTTGTATAGTCGATGGCATGATCAATGGGATATGTAATCGTAATACTGAATTGGCTAAATCTGCCCATCCTGTATGTGCTTCTAATATCGTTTCAGGATGAAGTTGACTATAGAGTGCTGTCCGTAATGTATCACCCAATATCGATTCCAATATTTGACAAGTTTGTGGACAACATTCTTTCGTCTGTGTAACCCATGTTCTTTGTGTAATATCATGGGCAGGGAAACAATAACATAATGGAAAGACTGTCCATTTGATTTCACCATTTAATCCAACAGAATAATGTTGTGTTTCTGGCCATGGTGTCCATTGTGGTATATTCAATGCTTCGGAACGGAATATATTTAAATTTCCTTTCGAAAATAATTGAGTTGCAATCTTTGTCCCATATTCTTGTTCCAAATTCAAATACGGTGGCGATATAATCCGATAGGTCATCATCTTGTTGTTGTTGTTGTTTGGATGAGTCTGATCATGGTCTTCGTCGTCTTCGTATTCATCTTCGTCGTCGTCTGGAGATGAGGTTACTGGTACTCGCTCCCATAAACAACCTTCCGGTGTAGGTATAGTTCCATCTTCCGGATGTTGATGAAATAAATGGATCCTTGGTTTTAATCTTTTGTAAATATAAAGAATTGTTTCCTTCTTCTCATGATTCATATCGTCATTATCATTATCATCATCACTGGGTCGTAGATAGGCATACCCATGTAAGAACCAAGATGGACATGCATCACTGACACGAAAGGTTTGTAAAATATTCTTCTTCTTCTTTGTTGTGGAAGTCGTCGTCATCGTAGGTCGAGACATTTGTAATAGGACCATATCTGGCATATGACAACTACTACCCGAATCATCATTATCGTTGTCATTTTCATTGGACGGTGGTGCCCATGGATTATCTGTTGGATGATGATAAGATCCTAACAAACTTGATAAAAAGTACCATGCCTCTTCCATATTCGATACGAGCATATCGGATGGTTGTTCATAATGATCCTCTAAATGGATCCATCGAACATGATAGGGAAGCACAGGAGCTGCAGGAGAGTTCTTCTTATTCCTGTTGTTGTCGTCGTCGTCGTCGTCGTCGTCGTCATGAAACAGTTCTTCCTCCTTTGCTATTGAGAATGATGATCTTTGTTCGGGGTTAAGATATGGAGCTGATGATCTTGATGATGATCGAATCCATTCGGAATGTGGACCAGACCATTGATACAAGGAGGGTGGAGTAGTAGAAGTGGTCGAGTCCTTTTCTTCAACGTTGGGACAATGGTAATAATAATGTGTTAAATGGATCGATAATTGATTCCATATCCCTTCACCACCTTCATCTTCATATAAACCCAATACAGTCATTGTCGGTGGTTGAATATACGGTAGTTGACATTTTAAATAATGTTGATCATATCGTGTTGAAAAATGAATCAAAATATCATCTTCATCTTCGTCCTCAAAGTCATCTTCGTTATCATCATAATCAGCCTCGTAGTAGCCATCATAGTTCTCATCGTCATAACCCAATGGTTCATCTTGTTGTTGTTGTTGTTGTTGTTGTTGTTGTTGTTGTTGACCATGTGGTTGTTGCTGTTGTTGTCGTCGTCGTCGTCGTCGTCGTCCTACATCCACTTGATCAGAAATCATACGTTCTAATTGAGAAGCTGATAGGATGATGGTGGTAGTAGTGGTGGTCGTAGAAGGTTGGCCGTCATCGTCGTCATCCGCCTTGGAGGAGGATGTTGTTGTCGTTGTTGTTGTTGTTGTTGTTGTTTTGGGTGTCTTTGCAATCATAGTCCAAATTGCATTAGGACCCATTCCACGACCTATTGTCAAGGTAGAAGGTGCTATTGCTTTCGTCATTTTTCTACGACCTACTAGTAGTAGTAAGGAACAATGACGACGACGCGGGGGGTACAGTAGTCGTCCTTTTTCTCAACCCTTCTTCTTCTTCTTCTTCGTATTATATGAGACTGCTGCTACAGTACAATACTACAACAACCTTCCTTGCGTTTCTATTCCAATGATACATGCCAAAAATGTCTTCTCGCAAGGCGAAGGAAAGAGAATCTCTTTTTTTTTTTTGGGGGGGGGGGGGGGGGGGGGGGGGGGGGGGGAAGGAGGGTCCGGTAGGAGAAGTCGACTCGATCGAACAAACGGATCGAATAGCCTTTTTCGTACAGTATATTTACGGTACATACATACGACCCTGACGGAAGACTGCAATCGTAATACGGTACCTCGCTTTCCATATTAGAAACAAAGGCACTCCACACGCATAGTCTTCTTGTTCCCGTTCCCACCAAAACGGTTCGAAAAATGCTTCTCATGAATTCTTTCTCTCTCGAACTCTCTCTCTTCAAGGTTCTTGTACTACATTACTAATTCTACGGCTACAGAGTGGGTTTTGGTCCTATTCTTTAGCTATGCCCCAAAAAAAGAGAAATAGAATCATCGGAGCGAAAAAAACCAAAAAAAACGAAACCAAACAAAAGTATAACCAATACCGATAATCAAGATGCAACGCTGGCAACTGTCATCCTCCTTTTTTGGGGGGGTGATGGGGTGGTTTCCTCCCCCCCGAGCAAGAAAGATGACAAATGCGAGTCGTTTCTCTTGACTATCGGTTCAGTCTACTTTGTTTTGTTTTGTTTGTGCGACTACAACCCTTTCTTCGTTTTCTTCCAATGGATAGATGCAAATGTCTCCTGTGGGCGAAGAAGGGATGAGAATTTCGTTCCTCGTCTTTCTTGTTGGGGGCGTCTCTTTCTTTTGTTCGTCGACTCGATCGAACAAACGGATCGAATAGAACAACCTGTGGTCCTCCGGGATGGAAGATAACATAACTGTAAAATACCCCACTTTCCATAGAAACAAAAACACTCCCACACGTATAGTCTTTCTTCCCGTTCCCACCAAAACGGTTCGAAAAAATGCTTCTCACTCACACGAACTCTCTCTCTCTCTCTCCAAGGTTCTTCTTCGACTACTAATTCTACGGCCCCTTCCAACAAAAAAGGAGAGAAATAGAATTACGAAAAAAAAAGACCGAAACCAAACAAAAATACAACCAACACCGATAATCAAGATGCAACGCTGGCAACTGTCATCCCCTTTTTGTCGTGGGTGTTTCCTCCCGAGCAAGATGACAAGTGCAAGTCGTTTCTCTTGACTATCGGTTCAGTGTTTTTGTTTTGTTTTTGTTTTTGTTTTTTTTAATCGGAGGGACATGTGTTTGTTTGTTTGTTAGTGCGGTCATGTTTTTTGGGTCTTTTGCTGGTGATGAAAGATACGTAGTAGTATACCCCCATCGAAACGAATCATGATACAAGGAATATTTTTGGTCAATGATTTTCTTCCCTGTTCTTCCTTTAGATACAAAAGAAAGAGAGGATCAACAAGGATAACAAAGGAGCAATCCTAGCACAGAATGTGTAAGTTACACTGCCATAGCACAGAATGTGTAAGTTGCACTGCCAGTGTCGCTTCTTGATCGTCCCTGTTAATCCTGTTCGACTCCATACGACTAGTAGATCCTCCCCCAAAAATGTTACCTGTAATCGCGCAGCGATGGCTTCGTGCCTCCGAGGTCGAGACTAGTAGCTTGAGAGGCAATTGTTGATGCTGGATCACTGGGTATAGTAATAAGCTTCTATACCCATCACCTGCAGTATTCTCTGAGGCGGGCACCATATCTTCCTAGAGCATGTGGCAAAGACTGTGAGAGCGTCACTTCTTCATCATACATCAGTACCTATTTGGTTTCGTTGGACAATCTAAATGGTTGTTCACTCACCCAATTTCCACTACAGAAAAGGTTCGACCATGATTATTCCAAAGGTAACACATCGGCACCAATCGTGCTTCTGGGGCCTGAACGGTGTGAGATAAGGAAAGACGCCAAACCTGTTCCTCCAAAAACGATGACAAATGATCGCGATTTCTTGATTATCAACGTGATATTTGCGCTGATCAGGGTACCAACCACGAGGGGGGATGGGAGGAATTTCTTAGTCATCAGCTTCTTTGTCTTCGCTGTGAAGATAGGAAAATGATAGTCCTAGACCCATCAAACGGATCACGGTATCAGACTTTATGTCCAAGTTTTTCCCCTGTTCCTTGAGTAATTGGATGGTGGTAGGGACTTCGAGCGTCTCTCATTATTGTTCCGTCCCCCCGTATAGGAAAGCATGTTCATAGAATAAACCAAAGCTGGATCAACAAGGAAAATCAAGGAGCAACTCTGGCATAGGGTGCGTGAGTCATACTGCCAGTGTCACTTCTTGGTTTTCCTTGTTCATACTGTTCGAAGTCTATACCAATGCCTGGGGGGGAGGGAGAGGGAGAAAGGGTCGTACAAAGTTGCCTGAAAGATCGAGGCGAAGAATGGAGGCGACACTGGTAGCAGAAATAAAGTTCTTGGTGCTTGCCGTTGTGAATGCCTACACATACTTCCGACACCGCTCTTCCAACCGGGCACGACCAGCATGTATACATTAGGAGACAACGCTGATAGTCTGCTCATCATGCTCTTGGAACACGGGGCCGACCTCAGTACACAGTTTCAACATCTTGTGCCCTTGGGGGGTCGGGCACATGTCCCAAAAGAATGGCAACCACTGTCAGTGACATTTTCTTTTGGTATAGTTCTCGGCAAGGATTCCCCCTCTTTGCTTCATGGTAGTCAAGGCAAAAAATAGCATCTTCATAAGACATGGGGCTGACCCCGGAACAAAGTCGGTCACGACCCATACATCTGGCACCTGGCCAGCCTCGCGTCGTTAGTGACGCTTCTTCTTGGGCTGTCATCCTCCAATCTCGTGGCAGGGTTCTCAGGCCGTCCTTGTCTTGGACATCACCTAGTACGGTATGCATATTCTTCTCTAGACGCAGGCGGCCCTTAACCTGGTTGACTAGAAGATGGCAAAGGTAATACCGCTCTTCGTCCTTCTAGTTCGTTACGCCTCCCTAGAAGTCAGCCTCGTGTTTCAAAAGAATTACACAGAAGGTATTTTCGTTCCAATTTCAAATTTCTTGCATCGTACATTGTCACTCCAGATCTGGGTGTGCCTGTCGGTTCCCTTGTAGGAACGATGATGGTCGAAGAATCATTCTGTACATTCTAAGCCACGGCAGCCAAATCGCAATTGCCTGGAGCCACAGAAACATTGTGCCATATGGCTACAACGAAGAATCTCGACCACATGAGTGCCCACTTAACACTGGAGTGCCCATGATCTGTGATATTGTTTGCGCATTGAGTGTGCCACTACTTAGGGTTTATTCCCCCAAGGTTCACCTGTTGTTATCGCCCGCCGGAATGTGTGTATAGTACGTACATACCATCAGCTGAGATCACAGTCACTGTCATACAAATGACTGTGACCCAGGAAATTACAGTGACGTCGAGGAGTCACAGTCATGGGTCATGGGTCATGGCCGAAGTCGACCGAGCCAAGATCGACGAAAACGGCATCCGCCGTGGGGGAGGAAGAGGAGTACGGAATTCGTTGCGGAATCTATGAACTACTAGTAGTGATCAATTCTACTAGTATATGTATAAAAAAAACGAAATACAAAGAAGTATTCTATCCTTTTTGGCCTGTCTTGCTTGCAATTCCAAAGATAGGTTTTGTGCTAGAGAAAAAACTCAACAACCCGACCGTAGTAGAATTTGAGATTCCTCGGACATAATGTAACTACTACTAGACTAGGAAAAGGACGATTCCGACACTTTTCCAATAGCCTACTAGTGAGGTGCCTTCCCGGATGCTGGGAAGTAACCCTAGTATAGAACCCCTCGTAGACAATGAATTTTCCCTAGACCCTCATCACACAGACGAAGATTTTTTGCGCTTCGTCGCCTCATCAGTACCGCTCTCTTTCGTCGTATCGTCAGGGTGTTGTTCATGCTGATGGATAGGCAGGGTGGAAGACGATTCAGTAGAAACGGTCGGTATCGATGGAGAGGAACTTTTGGAGTCTTTGGGCGTGGCGGTTGTATGATTCGAGTCGATTTTCGTCTCCTGGGGGGTCGTCGTCGTCGTCGTCGTTTGTTCCTCTTCTTCTTCTTCTATTCGACCCTCCGGAAGTGTAGTTCCAAAAAACTCATGCATCTTACTATTGTCATGAAACGAATCAACTGATTTTTTTCTTGTTGGCATCGAGGGGGGCAAGGATGACATTGAATTTTTCCCATCGTGTGCAGAATGGTCATTGAAGAGCCGACTTTTTGATCTGCGCTTACTTTGATGCAGGGATTCTTCATCTGTCCTCTCTTCATCTATTGTCTCCAATAGATATTGTCGACTCATTTGACGAAACATATAGGTCGGTCCAGTAGCCAGATCGTCAGGATCTGGCTCTGGAGAATTCGGCCTAATACGCACAGGGCTCGTCACGCCCTGAGATGACTCGTCATTCTGGCTTGGTTGAATACTACCCCCACTATCTGCAGACGGCCTATCCTGTTCAGGACCCAAGCCGGCACCGTGGGGTACACCCCTTGAACCGTTAATCCTTGCACCCTCAGTTGTCTGGTGTTTCCTTTTGGTTTGTTTCGAAGTGGCCGTTGTACCACCTTCAACTTTGACCACCGACATTTTCCGCTCAGACTTACTCTTGAGAGGGGGTGGTTCGTCACCGATATCGTTCTCCATCTGAGGAATGGGTCCAACGATTTCAGTTTTCTGGCTTTGTGGGCGATGATGGTCGTGGCTTCTGGAATGCCCACCGATATTGCCATCAATCGTACCGGTTTTGGAGCTCAAGGTATGCTCTGGCTCAGTCTTCGATCCCGTTTCGGTTCTGCCCATCCTGTTTTCTTCTTCGTCTACTTTCGACGTCGTTCGGGATGACTTACGAGGCGTGGAGCCCTGACCAAGTGGTGCATGTTTCTCCAGATTAGTTGTCGGCAAAACTATTCCCTTTGACGTAGGGTCTCTTTTCCTTTTGTCGAGTCGCTCAGGACTGCTTGTGTGCGTAGTCTTCTTTTCTTCAACAGGGCCCGCAATAAAATTCATGAGCTTTTCTGTAGATTCGGTCGTACTCGAGGATTCGGTCGCATGGTGACGACGTGCTGTCTTCTTTGACTCATCGTGGACTTCTTCGGTTTCCTTTCTTTCACCTTTCGGAGTCGCCTTTTTTCGCGAAGGTCTAAGAGGGGTGGAGTTCGACTTTAGGTCCACTTTTCCTTGAAGGACCTGCGCCAACAGGAGCTCGGCTGACAATAGAGGTTCCTTGTCTAGTCCATCTCCGGTAGAGGAATCGTTCGTTGGACTCTTGGTAGGTTCGGTACCGTGATTTCTCCGCCTTCCCCTGCTGGAATCACCTCTATGGGCGTCGCGATGCGGACTGAGACTGCGGGGTTTCCTCTCGGAGTCGGCATCATGCTCTGCGGATCTGTCGTTCGCTGAAGCGGGTGTCCCGCGAGCGTCAAGACCTGCACTCAGGCTGCGCGGCTTCCGTAGTTTTTTGCCCGGCTTCAGCAAACTATCGGCTGATCGCTGCTTGGATCTGGCCCTCCTGACCTTTCCACGTTCTTCTTCTCCCCTTTCATCCTTGGGTTTGGCCAGACCTATGTTAAGACTGCCGGGTTTCCGCTCAGCCTCATTGGAGCTCCCATCATCGGCTGATCGCTGCTTGGATCTAGTCCTCTGGACATGCGCGGGTTCTTCTTCCTTTTCTCCATCGGCATTCACGGCGCGCCCTTCAACTTCTTCGAGCTTTTCGTTGGGATCAATCCCTGCGCTAAGACTACGCGGTCTGCGGCCAGCCCTACGCAAGCCGCCATTATTGGCTGATCGCAGCCTCGATCTAGCCTTCTTCAACGTTCTGGACACTTCCTGTTCTTCATTAGATTTTGCGGCGTCTGCCTCTTCTAGTATCAAGGTAGAGCTGATGTCCACCTTCTGTTGAGGATGGGAAGTTGTTACAAGCTGACCTTTGGACATGTGTGCTTCTTCGTATCCCCCTGTCGGCTCGACGCTCAGATTTCTAGACCTTCGTGCGTTATTACTGTGTTTTTCGTGAGCATCAAGACTGGAGGTGAGACTCCGCGGTCTCCTCCTCGATTTAGATGGGCTCTGATCATCGGTTGGTGGGCGCTTGGAGTTGGTCCTCTTAATGGTCGTGCTGCGCCCTTCGCGTGCTGTACCGCTGTCAGCTTCAACCTCGATTTCGCCAGCTACCGAAGCTGACCTAGCGTCTATGTTCGATCGAGGTTGGCCCGTTTTCGCCACATCATCATTCGTGGGACGAGAACCTTTAGTTCTATCGGTTCGTTGGACACTCAAGTTACCAGACCCCCCATTGGTTGACGTGCTTTCGTTGGCGTTTGTGTCGGCGTTGCGGCTGCGTGCCCTTCGGTCATATTCGTTGGGGCTTGTGTCTTCAGTTTCGGGTCCACCGCCCCTAGATACTCGTCCGGACTCTGTCTCGTTCTCTTCTTCTTCTTTCGCCTTCGATTTTTGTTTGATACGCTTCCCAGTCACTCTGGCGTGGTCTTCATCAACAGAAGGATTTACGTCACTGATTTCACTGATTGCATCAGCACTGCTACCGCTTGCCATGCTGATTGGATCATCGACATCATTTCTCTTTTCATGTCCCTTTCCTTTTGTCCGTCGCGCTCTCCATGCAATATTCTTTAAGAAACCAAAAATTGCAGGTCGATCGTTTTTCGTGCGAACCGCTAAAGATCCGCGATCTAGTCCACGAGCAGACCGGGGACTTAGGCCCTTCATTTTCGTTGACGATTCGCCCGATGATGCACTTAGAACCATAGAAGGCCCGGTTTGAATCTTCCCGTCACCGTGCTCTGTTGCATTGAATAACGCTTTCTCGTTGCCGGCACTGGCGGCTTTTTTGGGCTTTCTTCGAGATATTCTTTCGACCCGTCCAACATGGGGTGCATCCACAGCCTCGTCATTGCTACTTTTCTGGGTAGAGGATTCGCCTATTCCTGAATGATTCGTATCTTCCGGGACCTGCGACTCCCCTTCCCCGGCAATGGATTCAAGTGCCACATTCTCTGAAAGACTTGCGGAGGAGCGACGTCTCCGCGATGCCTTATGACTCAAGCGGCGTCCTCTCCCAGCCATATCTGGATCAGACGTTCCCGGTTTTGAAGGGCTGATAGGAGTGAAGTGCATCATCTGACTTTCACCAAAATTCAGGCTTAGGTGCAAATTAGAGGAACCTTGCAAGTCGTCATGACTCGACGGCACTCGGGCGATAGTAGATGCGTCGAAATATCTATTGTACTTGACTAGAAGACTCCGAACTTTGGCAATAGCTCCCCAGCTATGGTAGAGTTCGCACGCTCGAGCGAGATACTTCTCGGCGATTTCATCATTGTCTTGTAAACTAAAGACTAGCCCGGCTCGCTCATTAGCCAGGGCCTCGTGATGTACAAAACCAGCCTCACTTGCCGCGTCAATGACAGCGTCATACAAAGAACTTGCCGTAGTTTGAAGTATGCTCGCGTCATTCAGCATACGCAAGTCACAACTGATCAAATTTGCCATGTGATGTCCTTGTCGAAGTCCCTTCTTGGCCCATGTTGACAAAACATCAACAATTTTTTCTGCCTTGCGTATATACCTTAACCGAGGCTTGCCAGTTGAGTTCCGCGCCAACGATGTGGCAATAAGGCCTTCATAGAATCCCCGCAATGGCAGCCAGACGCCCTCAGGCTTATAAACCAGGCGAATGCTCAGCTCCTCGGCAGTGGGCGTGTCGTCCATGAATACGGCATAGATCATTTGAAAAAAAGTCCCATACTGGATTGCCCTTGCATCATTGTACATGTCAAATCCTTTCTCAACAGAACGAACGGGTTCGTCACGAAGCTGAAGTATGAGGCGGAAGGGGACAGTGGTCAACCAGGTTTCACGCGCATGGAACGCAACCGAATGCTCTTTAAACTTCCTGAAGATTGAGTCGCAGCTATTCAATTTGATTCCAGTTGCCAACACGAGAGAAAGGAAGGCACCGACACGGAATGAGATGTTTTCCATATCGTTGGAATCAAGAGCCACCTGGACTACTTGGTGCAACGGAATTAGACTGAAGTGCAGAGGCCTTCTCCAGTAGGCAATCGAATAGTGATGGAACGCTGTCGCTTGCGATCCAAGAATTGTGTCGTTGCCCGCTATCTTAGAGCCTAAACATCCGAATCGGAATGCTTCTTTGAGACGGTTTCGTCGGGCAAGGCACATTCCATACAAGACGAAAGCTAGGCTTGATGCCCCGGAGATACCGTAACTGATGGTGACTTCCATCATTTTGAGAGCTGCCAAGTCTTGACTCAAAAAGTCCTGTTTCATCCAACTTATCTCGGCAAGTCGCGTCAAGAAGCGGACCTTGCGAGTATATTTCTTGTGAACGATTTCGGGCAGAGATGCAAGGTCTTCGTCAGTCCTCGACTGAAGCAAGGCCTCCATTGACGCAACCTCGCGTTCTACGTCCCTGCTTGGTATATCATTGAATACCTCTTTAAGGGCCTCCAGACACACACGGAAGGCCTCCTCGATGTCGTTGGCCGCAATTGCGAGGCAAATCAGCAGTTCATAAGCTTTAACAGAATGTGCGGGAATGTTGGCTTTGACTATGATTTCTCGGGCAAAGTTTCTTGAAGCATTGTAATTCCCTTGACAGAATTTGACTCGAGCCATTTCTATGTGGACTTTCAAGGAGAGATTGTACGCGTCTTTCCATGGAGTCCCCTGCTTTAAGAGCGAAAGTCCCGAGTCCAGCCAGTAAGAAGCCGTTGAGAATGCAGATGTGCCTATAGCACCCCTTGCCAGAATCAACTTCAAACGAACAAGCTTCTGCTTATCTCTAGGTTCCTTCATTCTTTCTGTAGCATAAGAGTAGTGATGACATATCAGGGCAAGGCGCAGTGCTTTTCCGTCAGTGCTGTTAGTGGCCATGTGGGCCTCCTGATACGTTGCGAACTCGTGATGCATCGACATTTTCGTAGCTGACGCAGTTGGCAAGTAACGAACGGCTGCTTTCGAAACAATATCATGTGAAAACGCGTACTTCCCTGCACCGGACGATAACAAGAACTGCCTGTTTTCAAGAACTGTAACCTGCTCAGCTAGAGCTTCCATACTGTCAAGAGCCAAATCAATGTCCTTCGTTTTCTCAACCGACAAACATATTTGAACTGCACGAAAAAGTAGCTTCAAGTCGAAATCTTTCACACCAAGGAAGGCAGCGCCCTTTAGTGTTAGAAGGATCGCTGTCGGCATACGTTCCAACCTTTCGGAGATGATGTCGTGGACACTCATCAAAACAGCTCGATGGGCCTTCAATTCATGCATATCCCATTTTGGCTTGCCATCTTCCACCGAAATCATTTCGCACTCTTCCAAATAGCTTAGGCAGTGGTAGAGATGAAGTGGATGACCTTTAGTAACTTCAGTCATCCATTCCGATAGCTCCTCCAGCGCGGCGGATGCTTGTGTTTGCACTGGGGGCGCTTCCTTAAGGAACTTCAGTATCACATTCCGTACTTCGGTGGCCTTCAACGCCGTCATACCAATCTCCGCTGCACAAAGCCATGACAGCCTTGATTTCATACGGTGGAGTGTGTTGGATGGCTTGATTCGACAGTGACAACCAATACAGAAAAAGTTATTCAACGAATGAGTCGAAAGAACAGCCTCGATGAATGCCAAGGAATCGTCATCGGCTCGGTGAAGATCATCCAGGAATAGAACAACTCTTCGATGGTGACAAACCACCCGGAAGAAGCGGCGCAGAGCGAAGCGACTACGATGAAAGAGTCGACTTGTCGCAATATCAAAGTTGTCTTCGTTTGGCCAACTGATAGGATCACTCCTGTTGATTCCCAGGAGCTTCGCTGCATTTGGTATCAGGGTGACTAGTAACTGGATATCCTTTCCGAGTCCACTACGGATGCGTTCCGCCCATGACGTTTCTCCGCCATTATCTTGTATCAGTAGGAGTACAAGTTCGTCCAGACAGTCCATGAATCCAGAGAGGGGTTTGTGTGATTGTGGATGTTCACCAAATGACCCTCGTGCGACGAAGCATTCCGTAGTCCCTTCACCGCTCATGGTAGGAGAATCCTCTTCGTTCCGAGCAACGGGAATAAGTGTATTGATGAAGCTTGTCGTCAACGCCGTTTTCCCGATCCCCGATGGACCGTGAATCCAAATGCAACGTTTGGTATCTTCTTTTTTGCGGTCCACACGAGGTGATGTCGTCAAGACATTCTTCAACATCTCCATCTCCTCATGGCGGCCACAAAATAGATTTTGATGTTTGTCTTCCAGTCGTTGACTCTGAAAATACGTCATCTGTGTGGACATAGAATGGAGACTTTCTGTATGCAGAGACTGTGAGTTCCATCCCTTGCCATGGTGCTTCTCTGTAAAGTCAATGTCTTCCGATCCCCAGTCCTTGCTGATTCGACGGAAGGGTTGCGTATGTTGTTGGTCCTCGTCGAACTTATTTGTAGCTAGTGACGTGAACGAAGCGGAAAACGTCTGCAGTGACGTGAACGAAGCGGAAAACGTCTGCAGTGACTCTGATTCTTCCATCAACTCTCCCAACAAATCATGCCCTTCACTTGTACTTGCATCCATTTCATGAAAATCAAGTTCACCCAACGAACTAAGTTCGTCGTCATCGGTGGTGTTTGGTAACTCAAGGAAAAAATCATTTGCGGTTTCCTCATATGCATCCGTAGTTTCCCAACCGACATAATCCTGTACGAAGAATGGCTGAATGATATCCGGATCCTTCGTATGGTCTCTTCCATCGTCGACCCACACCGACGATTCGTCATCTGTGGCATCGTAGTCCAGTTCGACTATTTCGGAGTCATCCTCTTCAATAATTTCCTCTTCGATGTATTCATCCTCATCGTCGCCATTGTCGCAATCGTTGTTGTTGATATTGTCGTCGTCTTCTTTATCATCTTTGATTAAATTTCTTTCTTTATCTTGATCCAGAACTTTCTCATCATCTATGTCAGACTGACCATATCGAGCGGACCTCGAAAGGACATTCATAATCTCATCATCATCGTCATCGACTTCGTCAAAGACGGTATCCTCATAAGTATCATGGATCTCATCTACATCTTTCTCTGCAGAGGAAGGAGATGTAGGTACCTCAGTCGGTATCATGACGCTTGTGATTTTGTCGATTGCCTCCTCGTTTCTTGCAGTCCAACGGCAGGAAATAAAGACGTCCTCTCCTCTCGTCCCTTCTACTTCTACTCCTGCGCTTTTCCCATCTTGTTGGGATATCGTGTGCGTGCTAAATAAAACTCGATCTTTAGTAGTAATAATAGAAGAAGTAGTTGCAGTAGTAGCTCTGAATGATACCATTCATAGTCCCTTGATGAAAGCTAACATGTAAAGGAGGCACAATCCGTGTCAACAGTTCCCCGACCGGAATACCGCGGAAGTATTGTACGACTTGGGGGTTGGGAGGGTTCCGTCTTCGGCACTTGTCCGGGCTGAGAAAGAAACTCATGCCACCCCTGCATGCATCTTTATTTACAATTACATTCATGCTCTCAGGAGGTCGCACGTACGACGAAATAATACGACTCCGTTTCCGTTCAATCCAATATTCTATAATTACGAAAAAAGCGAACATTCGGTTTCTATCGGGACTAATGCCCTTATATGCCCCACCAGGAGTCTCCACGTGGAATCCATTTCGACTCTCCGTCTGTCCGCGACATCACAGCCGGTGACCCCATTATGCGTCGACCGCCAACCAACTCGAAAATCAACAAGTGTGATGTGTTCGAACGACGATTCTTTTATACGGTGAACCGTAAGCATGTTAAGACACTGAATGCATATGGTTGGGTATTGAATTAGCACTTCTATTTTGTTTCATCCTACACCACCCGCACACACTGCTTCAATCTGTCCTACTTCCTTCCATTTTTATACACATGATGCCCTTGATTGGTAGTGTCCTATTCGTTATGTCCATCACTACGGACGATCACTGGATCGCTCCACGGATCATGAAACACATCCGATTGCTGTTGGTTTGTCAGTTACTCCTGGGTTGGACTTGTGTCGGATTTCTACAAGACTTGACCGTGACGAAATCTTACCTTCATCAACATCATACAGCAGGAAACCAAAAGGTTGTAACGTCGTCATCTTCCTGTTCTACCTCCTTTTTGACAATGGTTGCTCAGCCATCATCTTCAGAGAAATCCAACGTGAAACCACCGCGATTTGCACAGAAGGCACATTCGTCATCGTCCTTGTCTAGCATCAAGAAGAAGGGTAGTGGTACATCAAAATCTCCTTCAAAAGCGACAACAACAAAACGAGCCACAACTTCCTCGTCGTCATCATTTCGGGCACTCTCGGAGTCAGAACACGAAGGACGAAGACCAGTCTCTGGATCACCCTCCAAATTATCATCATCTTCCCTCCCATTTAACACGGAACGATCAATTGAGGATATGGAGGAACGATTGATGAAACGATGGGGGACGTTGGAACAACCATCCTCAGGAAGCCGATCGGGAGAAAGCAAACATCAACAACCTCAACGTCGTCTTTCTCGTCCGGTCTTGGATCCGTGGGAAATGGCAGAGACAACAAATCGACGACGACCACAGACAGTGGTACAAGAATTTTATGATGAAGATGATGAAGGATTTGAAATTATGGAATTAGATGACGACGATGACGGCGAGGATGATGATGAATGGGAAATTGAAGAAGGATATGATGAAATCTCCAACACAAAGAAGAATCCTCGAATGAAAATCACTCATTTAATTTCTCCCAAACCAGTCGGCGGTCGAGGAACTATGGAACCTGTGGAAGAGGAAGCAGCATCCCAATCCTCGTATTTTTTCAATCCTAACAAACCACGACATGAGACATCCGCTAAGGCAACGACGACAATAAAAACAACAACAACAACAACAACAACAAATGCTGTATCAAACAAGGAACGCACGGCACCAGCCGACGTATCTAGAACCAGCACTGAAAAGGTGGAAAAGATATCCACCACGAAAACTAAAGCTCCCAT
>Ga0194115_10004342_pt1 | contig 15325 bp, 18 predicted proteins | sample TA2MahsurfametaG_3_FD_148656 | JGI IMG/M metagenome (GOLD analysis project Ga0194115, IMG submission 148656) | Freshwater microbial communities from Lake Tanganyika, Tanzania - TA2015002 Mahale S4 surface | ecosystem: Environmental > Aquatic > Freshwater > Lake | place: Tanzania: Lake...
ATATAAAAGAGGCCCTTTACAAGTTTTTAAACAAGAGAAATGTTACCAAGCCAGTAGAAGTCTACTGGGGCAGAGGAATAGACGAAGCCGTATTCTTGTACAGCAAGGATAAGACTAAGACTACTGTGGCCTTTATAGACGATCCTGTGATGACCGAATTCGCATTACAGAACATCACAGAAGTCGAATCTCGTTTTGATTATATCTTGACAAATTCTCAAGAACTTTTAGAATACTCTAACAAATTTATCAGTTATGAGTGATCTAAAAAGCATTACATTAAAAACATGTAAAAATGGATTTTGTGCAACCATATACCAACTCATAGGTTTGGTTAACTATTGCGAACGCAATAATATAAATTTTTACTTAGATAAGAATGAAATGTTTAGATATTATAATATCTACAACAACTATTCTCCTTGGTTTTATATTTTTGATGATTTAAAAACATTAAATAATCTTAATAAAAATATTAAAAATAGCGGTAAAGATAAGCTACTAAATATTCCTCCTTCAGCTGAAGAATATTTTGATATGTCATCTGTAGTTGATTACGATGGTATGCTTACACCAGAATATCGAAAAATCTTTCATAAAACTTGGAAGAATAATTTTACTTTTTCTACTAATATAACTGAAATGATAAACTCATTTACAAGTGGTATTGATTTTTCAAATTATCTCGGTGTTCATATCAGAGGCACAGACTCACATCTGCATGGTAAAAAGTTGACAATACAATCTATTATTAAAAAAATAGAAGATGCCTTGTCACAAACAAATTATAGTAAAATATTTGTTATGAGTGATGAGCATCAATATATTGATGCAGTAAAAAATACTTTTAAAGATATAGTATTTTGCTTTGATCATGTAATTAGAAGTTCTAACAAAATTCCAATCCACGAAGGTTGGAAACCTTCATACAATTATTTTAAATATTCAACACATCAAGAAAGACTAATAGATAATATAATACTTGAAGTGATGTGTTTGAGTAAATGTAAAACTGCTATGTTGACAAGAAGTTCAATTGCAGCAGTAGCATTAATAAATTCTCCAGAATTGCAATATATTCATATGGATAAAGAAATTCGTGATCATGATGGAGTAAATAGAAATGAAAATAGATCTTCGTGAAATACCAGCGTATTGGATTAATCTAGAATCAAATACTAAGAATAGAGATAGAATGCAAGCACTGCTTGATGGTCTTGGTTTTAAAAACCACCACAGAGTAGATGCAGAAGTTCGTCCTGCTCCTCTAGGAACTCCAGAATCAGAAAAGCATTATGTCGGTGTAGCTGAATCGATGTTTAAGGTTCTTGGAAACCAGGAAATAAAAACTCCATTTATTCTTTTTGAAGATGATGTTGGAGTTTCAGAAGATTTTTGTCCAAATATTGAAATTCCAGATGAAACTGATGCTGTTTATCTTGGCGTTTCTACTGGCAATCGTAACTATATCACTCGTAGATATAACGAAGGTTACCTCAAGATAGGTGGAATATTGGCCCTTCATGCAGTTTTGTATCTAACTGAAGAATACAGAAAGGATGTTCTGTCCTTTGGTAAATTGATCGTTTACCGCTTTAAGAAGCCTATTGATATTGCAACGGCTTCACTTCAGGAAAGAGCTACGGTTCTTACGCCAAACAAGCCATTCTTCTATCAAAGCGACGAAGCTGCTGGCTTGAACAAGTGGCAATACCTTACTGATAAACCATTGGAGAATCGTAATGTTAACTTTTAAAAATTTAGGAAAATGGGGAAGACTTGGAAATCAAATGTTCCAATATGCTCTTCTCTATAATGCCGGAAAGAAAACAGGATTTGAAATAGGTTTTGATTTTAAAAATAAACCAGAAATAGCTGAGATATTTAATCTTGAAGGCACAAACTCAGATGGTGTTATACCAAAACAACAAGCAATTGAAATGAACAATTTTGATTATCTTGATACTAAGACCATACCTGATAATACAGATTTTTTTGGTTATTTTCAAAATTCAAGATATGTTGAAGAATGTGAAATAGATTTAAGAAAGATATTCACATTTAAGGAAGAGCTTACAGAAAAGTGTTATAAGTTTATAAAGAACTTAAAAGAAAAAGTCGGAAAGCCATTAGTTTCTATCCATGTTAGACGAGGAGACTATTTGTTAATACAGGAGGCATTTGTTCTTTCTGATATGAACTACTTCAATACTGGAGTAGAAATAGTCGGAAAGGATTCATTCTTTGTTATTTTTACTGATGATAAAAAATGGTGTTCAAGAAATTTTAAACATCTTCCAAACATTATAATGGATAATACAAATGAAATTGATTTAAGATTAATGTCAATGTGTGATCATAATATTATTTCTAATAGTAGCTATTCTTGGTGGGGATCATGGTTAAACGAAAATCTAGACAAGAAGATTGTAGCTCCTAGAAAATGGTTTAAGCAAAGTCCGCAAAATTGGGAATGCATCTATAGAAAAGATATGGTTTTAGTGTGAATAGCCTGCATATTATAACAAATGCATTTACGGGTGGTTCATGTTTAAAATATCATCCAAAAAAATTCGTTTGGATATTTAATCAATATCCAAAAGATGCTTCTCCAGTTGTTTACTTTGATGATAGCATTTTTGGTAGATTAAAAGATGGTTATTCTGGACCAAGATATGGATGGCTAGGAGAATCATCAGAAATAATACCTAATTTACTTACGATTGCATCTTCTAATATTGATGGTCTTAAGAAATACTATAAGAAAATTTTTACTAATGATAGAAGATTAATAGAAAAGGATCCATCTTTTTTTTCTTATAATCCTCCATCATCTAATGTTCCGTGGATAACAAAGCCAAGAATATACGAAAAGAAAAACTTATGTTCTTACATAACTAGTTTTAAAAGTTCAACCTCTGGACATAAGTTGAGACTAGAGTTATTTCAAAAGCTATCAACTCATCCTATATTTAAAGATCATATTTTTGGCAGAGACTATAATTATCTTGAAGATAAGATTGATGGATTGAGCAGCTACATGTTTTCTGTAGTTATAGAAAATGCAAAATACCCAAAATATTACACAGAAAAAGTTACAGATTGTTTTGCTACAGGGACTATTCCAATTTATTTTGGAGATAAATCTATATGTGAAGACTTTGATGAAGATGGTATAATTTTTATAGAAGAAAAAATAGATCTTAGTATTATCTCAGAGGAAACATATAAATTAAAATTAGAAAGTGTAAAGACTAATTTTGATAAAGTTATGCGACTTAAAATAGCAGACGATTGTATATTTGAAAGTATAAACAATGATCAAGTTAAGTATCAATAATTTTTGGCCAGATTTCAACTATCAAGAAAATATTTTACTTTCTCTTCTAGAAGAAATATATGGCGACGAGCTTATATTATCAAATAATATAGATGATTGTAATCTGTGTTTAGTTGCTGAAAATTATGTTCCTAAACAAATAAACAGAACGAAAACTAAAATATTGACATTTATGGCAGAACCAAAACCTGTCCAATATAAGGATGGCGATTACCATTTATCTTTTGATCCAAGTAGATACGATTTGAAAAATATTCGTTTTCCGTCTTGGTATTTTTATATTAATTTTTACAATTTACAGAACCAAAAAAATCCAATTCCAGCAGTTACTGTTGATGAAATTGATTATAATAAATGGTCAGCAACACAGAGAGACAAATTCTGTGTTGCTCCATTTTCTGCTGTACATAAAAATAGAGTAGAGTTTTTCAATCTATTAAACACCTATAAGCAAACTCATGGATTTGGATTACCGTTTGGCAACGGAGATAACGATAGAAACCAGCTAAGAAAATATAATGCCATTTGTACATTCAGATTTGCCATGGCGTTTGAAAATACAATGAAGCTTGGATATGTCACAGAGAAGTTATTTCAGGCAAAGACTGCTGGATGCATTCCAATCTACTGGGGAGACTCTTATTGCTTAAGCGACTTCAATCCAGAATCGTTCATCTATGTAAATAATTTCAGTAGCCCACAAGAATGTCTTGAGTATGTCAAATACATAGATTCTAACGAGCATCTTTATCAGAAGATGAAAAATGCTCCTCTTTTTAAATATGATATTGTAGAATCTTTGAATTCTATAAAGAAACAATTGAAAGAAACAATTACATTATGATAGCCAGAATAATTACTTTGCCTAGTGCAACAGAGAGACATACAGACATAATCTCAGTTTTTCAGAATCAAAACATACCCTTTAAATTCGAAAGAGGTGTTTCTGAAAATGAAATGCAATTTCATGCCAATCCACCACATTTCGTGTTTCAAAATACAAAGATACCTCTGAGAATAGCAAATATTCTAGCTTGCACAAATAGATCGTGGATCAGGTTCGGTGAAATGGCCGCACTGATGGCCCATTACAGACTGTGGAAAGAGTTAGTGAACTCGCAAGATAACTGCTATCTTATCTGCGAAGATGATTGCCGTCCAGCTAAAAATTTCAATCCAGAAAGATTGGCTGAATTTGATTATAACAAAATCGACTTGTTATATTTGCAGGCTATAACAGCCCACTATCAACCAAAGCAGAGAATGGTTGATTCTTTACCACAGGCTTCCTTTGATTCTACATTGAAAGAAATTAATAATACAAAAGGTCTTATTTGCGAAGGTCTTGCGGCATATTGTATATCAAAAACGGGAGCAAAGAAGCTGTGTGACCACATAGAAACACATGGTTATGACGGTCCAGTAGATAATATCATAACACGACTTCCAAATTTTCAGTGCTATTGTCCTTCAGACATAATCAATTATTTTGATCTTGCAAAAACATCAAATTATTCGTATACTCACACTTCCGATATTTGGTTGAAGAAAAATTTAGGAAATATAGAAATACAATCCAAAAAGCCATTGAATATAGTTGAATAACCATGGATAACATACTAAAAGCCATTGAAAAATATATTAACGAAAAGAATCAGAATAAGATATGGGTTGCTGGTCAAGACTGGGTACAGTATGCCGGATCTTATTTTTCAGCAGAGGAATATGTTGAAGTCACTAAATCTCTGCTGAACGGATGGCTTGCTCTAGGAGAAAGCGGCATTCGCTTTGAGCAGATCTTTCCCAGACTCATGGGAAAAGAATATGGGATTCTTACCAACAGTGGTAGTAGTTCAAATCTCATTATGATGTCTGCAATGACATCTAAGAGGCTATACAACTTCCCAAAAGGAACCAAGGTAATCACCCCAATTGCCGGATTCCCAACAACAATCAATCCCATCTTTCAGGTAGGGTTTGACCCCGTTTTCATTGATATTGACCTTGATACTCTAAACCTAAATTTAGATCAGGTAGAGGAAAAGGCCAAGCAAGGATGTAAGATCATCACATTTGCACATGTTCTTGGCAATCCCCCAAACATGGATAGGCTAATGGACATTGTAAAGAAATACGATCTAATCCTTCTGGAAGATTGCTGCGATGCTCTTGGTTCTATCTATAAGAACAAGCCCCTTGGCTCTTATGGGGAGCTTGCCAGCTGCTCGTTCTATCCGGCCCACCACATCACGATGGGCGAAGGAGGCTTTGTAGCTTGCAATACACACCAGCAAGAGATCGTTACCAGAAGCTTCCGTGAATGGGGTAGAGGGTGCTATTGCGTCGGCAAGAAGGCTAATCTACTCAAGAATGGGTCTTGTAAGAAGCGGTTCTCTAATTGGCTCCCTGCACTCCCAGAAGAGATTTTCGATCACAAGTATGTCTATGATGAGATAGGATACAACCTAAAGCCAACAGAACAGCAAGCTGCCATGGGGCTAGTACAGCTTAAGAAGCTTCCTCATATAATCCAGAAGAGAAAGCACAATCACGCAAGGCTACACAAAATCTTCTCAAAATATGAAGATATGCTGATGCTGCCAAAGGCAACTGATGGTTCTGATCCTAGCTGGTTTGCCTTTGCGATTACTATTCGTGACGATGCTCCCTTCAGACGAAAGGATATTGTAGAATACTTTGAAGAGAATAAGATTCAAACCAGACCATACTTCGCTGGAAATATTATGCTTCAGCCAGCTTATTCTGGTCTAATGAATGAGGTTGAGGTCATACATAATTACCCCAATGCAAGAAAGGTCACAACTGATACTTTCTTCTTGGGTACAAGTCCAGTCATAACAGATGTGCAGCTGGATTATATTGAAATAGTGGCAGATTCGTTTTTTGCAGAGATATAATGGAGTATATTATGAAACTAAGAACAGAACAATTAAAGAATGCAGTTACAACAGCACTTAACACTAACATACCATCAAAAATAACACCAGAAATTCTTTCTATAAAGGGATTTTCCGGTACACAATACAAGCATTTTGCTAACAGACTTCTTTCGTCCGCCGATGTCAAGACATATCTTGAAATCGGAGTCTGGTATGGGTCTACATCCATTGCAGCTCTAAAGGGAAATACGGACAATTTAAAATATTGGGTTGTTGATAATTTCTCTCAATTTGGTTCTCCTAAACAGGATTTTTTGAATAACTGGAGAAACAATCTGGGCCAAGAACCAAACCTCATAGATGAAGATTGTTTCAATATTAATCTAGAACAAAAGGGTATCAAAAATGTTGATGCATATTTTTATGATGGAGATCACGAAGAAGTTGATCACTATAAGGCATTGACTCATTACTATTCTGGAATGGCAGATACCTTCATCTATATGGTTGATGATTGGTGTTGGCCAAAGGTTCAGCAAGGAACATTTAGAGCGATAAAAGATCTACAACTTTATCCAGCGATGCAAGTATGTTTCTTTGGAAACGAAGATTCTGCTGGTTGGTGGAATGGCTGCGGCATATTTGTCTTTGAAAAGACAAGATAAAATGAAAAGAATTTTACTAGTATCAGGAGCAACAGAGCTATATCCAAATAACGGAGATGCTAGTATAATGTCTGTTTTAGATATTTCTATGAAATCTAAACAGAAATATGCACAAAAGCATAATTACGATCTCATTTGTATGAGATCATTTGGTTCTGATTTTTCTGAAAGGTATAAAGACACGGATATTGGATTTCTGAGAGTATTAAGAGTATTTGATTTTTTAGATCATTATGATATTGTAATGTGGATTGACGCAGATGCACTAATCACAAATGATTGTTTTAAGATTGAAGATTTTCAGTTAACACCAGAATGTGTATTTTATGCCTCTGCCGATTGGAATAACAATACAACTTTAAATACTGGAAATTTTATAATTCAAAAGACAGAAAATTTAAACATCTTTAAAGATGCATTTTTTAATGCATCTAAACATTTTGTTAATGAACAAGATACACTAAATTTTTTATTTTATAGAACACAATTTAAATCATTGATAAAAATGCTTCATCATAAGTATTTAAATTCTGCACTTGATAATAGTATTTCAATACCTCTTTTACAACCATCAGATCAAATTGGGTGGTCTAGTGGCAGACCTAATGTTATAAATCCTTGGAACAAAGATTGCTTTTTAGTTCATCTGACAGGTATGAGTAATATTAATAGATTAAATATTATAGATAAAATTTTTAAAGAATTTACATGAATAAGATAAATCTTAAAAATATCACTCTTCTGTCATATAACTGTGTCAATCCTATTCAAAGTGCAAAAGCACTTTTGTATAGTGCAAAAGATATAGATTTTGCAGAACTTGTTCTAGTCAGTAACAAAAAACCAAAAAAATTACCCAGTGATATAACATTTATAGAGACAGAATACACAACACACAAAGAATCCTCTTTATTTACCTACACTCAACTACCCAATATAATTAAAACTGATTATTATTTGGGAATTCATGATGACGGATTCGTTATAAATCCACCCTTATGGACTAATGAATTTTTACAATATGATTATATTGGTGCTCCATGGAAATGGGAAGGTAGAAGAAATAGGGTGGGAAATGGCGGATTTGTATTGAAGAGCAATAAATTTATTCAGCTCACAAAGAATTTAAAATTCTTGGGTTTCTGTGATGATGGTGAACTAACCAACATGTATTATGACTTTTTTATAGCTAATGCCTGCAAGTATGCTCCGGTTGATGTGGCTATGAAATTTTCGCTAGAATCAAGAATACCAGAGTGCGAATATAACTTAAATAATTGTTTTGGATTTCATGGTAGAGGAAATCCTGAAAGCGTAGCTGTTCATGATGGATTTTACCACCAATTCCAAGAAAAATGCAAATTATTGGATACAATAGAAATATGACTAAAATAGTATATGTAACAGGTTGTCTTGGTTTTATAGGGTCTTATGTGACAAGACTATGCCTTGAGAAGGGCTGGTATGTAAAGGGCGTGGATAAGATCACATATGCAGCAAACAATAATTTACTCAAAGAATTCCAACAATATCCAAATTTCTCATTTGTTCATTGTGATATAAATGAATTAACATTTTTGTATGATTGTGACTATATAATTAATACAGCCGCCGAAACTCATGTAGGAAACTCAATTGCTAATAGCGACGATTTTGTGAAGTCAAATATTAATGGAGTTCACAATATCTTACAGCTCATTAAAAATTATAGACAAGAAAATGCAAAAATTCCAACTCTTTTGCATTTTAGTACTGATGAGGTATATGGAGACATCACTGAGGGTGCTCATACAGAACAAGATCTTCTAAAGCCATCGAATCCATATTCAGCAACAAAAGCAGCGGCTGATATGTTAATTTTAGCATGGAATAGAACTTATAACATACCTTATGTTATTGTTAGACCAACGAATAATTATGGTATAGGCCAGTATATTGAAAAATTAATACCAAAGGCGTGTAAATATTTGAACTTGGGAAGAAAGATTCCATTACATAATAATGGAAGCCCAATAAGAAATTGGCTACATGCTGAAGATACGGCTAAAGCTGTTATTACTATTATAGAAACAGAAGTTAAAAATGAAATATACAATATATGTGGCGGGTTTGAACAATCTAATCTGAAAACAATACAAAAGTTATTAACGGCATACGATTTAGATGAAAATAGAATAAATGATTTTGTGGATTTTTCTTGTAATAGAATAGGTCAAGACGTAAGATATGCATTAGACGATTCAAAATTGAGATCAATTGGATGGGTTCCATCTAAAAGTTTTGATACTGAATTAAAAACTATAGTTACATACTACAGAAATAAATTTATATGGTGAATATGGATTTGCGTAAAAGAATATTACAAATTGCTTATGAGAACAAGCTTTCTCACTTGGGTAGTTATTTTTCAAATGTTGATATTATCGATGAAATCTATTCAAAGATGGAAAGTGATGATATCTTTATACTTTCATCAGGACATGCTGCTCTTGCATTGTATGTGTGTCTAGAAAAATACCGCAATCAAGATGCAAACTATCTTTTAGCGAAGCATGGGGGTCATCCCCACCGCGACGAAGAGAGTGGGATCTATTGTTCGACAGGTAGTTTAGGTTTAGGCATTGCTATTGCGCTTGGACGAGCTGTTGCAAATCCAAACAGAAAGGTATATGTTCTAATCAGTGATGGCGAATGTGCCGAGGGTAGCGTTTGGGAGGCATTGAAGACAATTCATGAGCAAGAAATTAACAACATTGAGGTCTATGTCAATATAAACGGGTATGCTGCTTACATGGAAGTTGATAAAGAGTATCTCACAAACCGACTTCTTGCGTTTTTACCAAAAATTAATCTTCGATACAGTACAGTAGAGCAATTGCCTTTCCTGAAAGGACTGAATGCTCATTATCATGTCATGTCTGATTCCGATTATGTCACTGGTCTTTCTTTCTTACAAGGAACAAACAACTAATGAGAAAGCATTTTGCGTCTATTCTCCACCAAAAGATGGCAAAAAACAAAGACATCTATCTTATTACGGGTGATTTGGGTTACGGTTTATGGGACAAGATCCGTGATGATTACCCAGATCGTTTCTATAATGTGGGTTCTTCAGAAATGGCAATGATGGGTATGGGGATAGGTCTTGCCATGGACGGTAAGATTCCGTTCGTTTATTCAATTACACCATTTGCAATCTATAGACCATTTGAGATGATCCGCAATTATTTGGATCACGAAATGATCCCAGTAACAGTTGTTGGGGGTGGAAGAGACCAAGACTATGGTTATTTGGGATTTTCACATTGGGCAGACGATGACTTGAGGTTGATGGGGGGATTTAAAAACTTAAACTTTCTTCGTCCAAACACAGAAGAAGAACTGCAAATTATGTTTACTCAGTTAATAGATGCCAAACTACCAACATATCTAAACCTTCGAAAGTAAGAAGAAGATAATCTTATGACGGAAATTTTAATTACTGGCGGAAACGGGTATATTGCTAAAAGTATTGATGCTGCATTAAAATTGAATTATAAAATCACATCTATTTCAAGAAATGATTTTGATTTATCCGATTACAATGCTACATGTAAATGGTTTCAAGAAAAACAATATGGCGTAGTTATTCATACTGCTACCTCTGGTGGAAGTAGAATAAAAGAAGAAAATAATTCAGTTTATGATAATAATATGAAGATGATAAACAATCTTCATGCTAATAAACACTGTTTTAAAAAACTCATAACATTTGGATCTGGGGCTGAATTTTTTTACGATACTCCCTATGCAAAAAGCAAAAAAGACATAAATGCTATCGTAAATAACACCGATAATTGGTTTAACCTCAGAATATTTGCAGTCTTCGATGAAAATGAATTGAATACTAGATTCATAAAATCAAATATTCTCAGATATATTAAGAAAGAACCAATGCTAATTCATAAAGATAAAATTATGGATTTTTTTTATATGAAAGATCTGATAAGTTTAGTTGATTTTTATATAAAAAATGATAAAATTAATAAAGAAGTAAATTGTTCTTATCATAATAAATTTACTCTATCTGATATAGCTAATATGATAAACAGTCTCTCTAATTATAAAGTTCCTATTAAAGTCCAGCAAAGCGGATTGGACTTCTATTGCGAAGATTCTGATCTTCCTATACAAACAATAGGTCTAAAAACTGGAATAGAAGAGACATATGAGAGGCTTCTAAAACAGGTATAAATACAAAGAATATTATGAAATCTACTATTACACTATGCATGATCGTGAAGAATGAAACACATGTCATTCTTCGTTGCCTTGAATCAATCTACAAGTACATTGATCGCTACGACATTACTGATACTGGTTCTACTGATGGAACTCAGGATATGATTCGTAATTTCTTTGCTGAGAAGGGTATTCCTGGAGAAATCTACCAATCGGACTGGAAGGGCTTCGGTGATCATGCCGGAAAGATTGGATCTCGTACAGAGGCATTCCAGAACGCCAAGGGTAAAGCAAATTATGCTTGGGTAATTGATGCTGACGATAGTGTAAATGGAGAATTTAAGTTTCCAGAAAATCCAACAGGTGATGCCTATACTCTGCAATTTGCAAGAGGAGAATTTACTTGGTGGAGAACACAGATCTTTAAGAATGATAGAGATTGGCACTATATCGGCGTTCTACACGAATACCCAGATTCAGATCCAAAGCCATACAAAATCGAAAAGCTTCTTGGAAATTATTCAATTGAAGCTCGTACAGAAGGTGCAAGAAACATTGGTATTGATCCAAAAGAAAAGTATGCTAGGGATGCAGAACTTCTTGAGAAGGCAATTGCTGATGATCCTACTAACATAAGATATCATTTCTATCTTGCTCAAAGCTATTTTGATTCTCATCAATGGGAAAAGGCATTGGGTGCATATGAAAAGAGAGCAACCATGGGTGGATGGGAAGAGGAAGTATTCTTCTCAGTATATCGTATGGCTATCTGCAAGACATTCTTAGCACATCCTTGGCCAGAAGTTTATGATATGTTTATGAAGTCTTATGAAGTAAGACCAACCAGAGCAGAACCTCTATATCAATTGGCTAGACTTCATAGAATGCATAATAGACCAAGAGCTGCATATAATTATGCTCGTATGGCTATTGAAATTCCAAGACCAGTAGAAGATACTCTCTTTATTGAAGAAATTCCATATGCATGGGGTAATTTAGATGAACTTGGTGCAGTAGCACACTCAGTGGGCAAGTATCATCTTGGTCTTCAAGCTTGCCACAAGTTAGTTTGTGAAAATAAATTCCCAGAGTCAGAAAGAGCAAGAATAAATCACAATTTAGAGTCTTACAAGAAGATTGTTACTCAGATTCAGCATCAGCGGGGAGTCCAAGAGATGATTGATAAGCAAAATCAAAAGGAGATTAAGAAGATAAATAAGAAGAAGCATAAGGTAAAAAGATGACACCCCAAAAAGATCTTGAAGCGATAAAAGGAAACAATTTCAACCTTCTTTTGACATATTTTGACGCAAATGATGCAGCTATCTCTGCAACATTTGAAAATATCGATTTTAAGATCTTTAAAAGCCTTCCTACAGCACAAAATTTAGTTTTTCAGTCTGATTTTGATGGCGTAACATACCTTATAGCTGGTTTAACTGGTCTTTCGCATGATTCTGGTATAAGTTTCATTCGCATCAATAAAGACGAAAATAATAGCAATCTAACTGGTGGAATTTATTTTGAATTCCAATCAGATATTATGGGATATCTTCCAGCGGGAAGACATTTCTACACAGTAGAACTAAACAAAGGATCTACCTTCTCAGATATGATTTTGAGAGGTAGATTTGAAATTCTTAATGAAGATGGTGGCCTGATATGAAAGTTAAAATAAAAGAATTTAATAAGATTGCCACCACTAAAACTAAAACATTGACAAATAAGGGTATTGTCAATAAAATAAAGATAAAGAAAACGACAAATACTGAAATTTGCTATAGATAATGAACTTCTCACCCGGCCAAAGAATTGTTCTTAAAAAGAACATAGCAAATCTGAAGAGAGATACAATATTCGAATGTGTATCTCCACAATGGTATTCTTCGTCCTATAAAATAGGATCCGGTAACAATAACTTATTTGTAAAAGAGGAATCTGGAGATATTATCTGCTTTAAAGTAGATAATTCAGAGTTGAATGAATATTTTCAGCCAATTTTTGAACAAAAAAGAATACCAGTTAAGAAAGAACTAAAAAAACCAGTAAGACCAGATACTCTTATAGAATCCATTGCTGGCCCACAAGGACCGCAAGGATTACCCGGCGTACAAGGTATGCGCGGTGAAAAAGGAGATAGAGGAGAACCGGGAAGAAACGGTCTTGATGGTAAGCAAGGCCCACAAGGTCCTCAAGGGGAACAGGGTCCAGTTGGCAAAGATGGAGCAATAGGTCCTAAAGGAGAAAGAGGTCCAGCTGGTCCACAAGGTCCTCAAGGAATGGAAGGTCCGCAGGGACCACAAGGAGAACAAGGTCCGGCTGGTATTGATGGCAAAGATGGAGTTCAAGGACTAAAAGGAGATCGTGGGGATATTGGTCCAAAAGGAGATCAAGGTCAGGTTGGTCCAGAAGGTCCTATTGGTCCACAAGGTCCTCAAGGAGAACGGGGTACAGTTGGTCCTATGGGACCACAAGGACTCCAAGGCTCAGAGGGGCCACAAGGTCCTCAAGGTCCACAGGGACCACAAGGAGAACAAGGTCCTGCTGGTGAAGATGGAGTAGCCAAGGCTGTCTATCCATTACGCTACGACGAAAAGAAAAAAGAACTTTCGTTTGATGTTAAATTTATCAACGATAAACTTGCTCTCATTCCAACAGCCCCCGGAATTACTGATCCGCTTCATAACAGCGGTGGTAGCGGTCTTGGTGTTAAGAGCAATGGAAGTGTAGTTGTCCGAACTGGTGTCGGAATGATTGACTTTGGTAACAATCTAACTGTTACTAGGGTTGGTTCTAATGTACGAGTTGATGCTACTGGTGATGGGGGTTCTTCATTTACTGAAAGTGCAACTGCTCCATTAAATCCAAATCCAGGAGACAGATGGTATCATTTAGATGACGGCGTAATTTACACTTCAGTAACCAAAAACGGATCCCAATTATGGATCGGATTATAACCATAAATATATGACCTATGCCAATTAGTTTTCCAAGCAATCCTTCAAGCGGTGATACCTACGATTATGGTGGTATTCATTACATTTATACTGGTGATGGATGGGTTAATAAGAGCATTTATGGAGTGTCTGCTGGTAGCGGAATTTCATTTGCAAATTACAATGGAACAGGGCCAGTAGTAATTTCTATTATAGGTGGTTCTGTAGGGGCCACTGGTGCTACTGGTGCTACTGGATCGACAGGTGCTACTGGTGCTACTGGATCACAGGGGATTCAAGGAAACACTGGTGCTACTGGACCAGTAGGCGATTATGTAATTAGCTTCAACGGGTTCACTGGTGCAGTTCAAGGAGTTTCGTCCATCAACGGAAACACTGGTGCGATTACCAATGTTGCATTTACTAATACGGCACAGACCTTTAGTGCTTTGCAAAGTTTTAGTGCTGGTATCTCTGCGAGTGGTGGAATTACATTCGGTAATGACATATCAATCAATGGAGTACAAACAGGTAGAGGAGGAGGAAACAATAGCACCAACACTGCGGTTGGTGCGCTTGCGCTGCTCAGCAACACCACAGGCGGCAACAACACTGCGGTTGGTAGGAGGGGGCTGCACAACAACATCACAGGATCTTCCAACACTGCGGTTGGTAGGGATGCGCTGATCAGCAACACCACAGGATCTACCAACACTGCGGTTGGTGCGGTGGCTCTGGAGGCCAACACCGTAGGACTTTACAACACTGCGGTTGGTGGGGGTGCGCTGGTCAGCAACACCGAAGGCGACAACAACACTGCGCTTGGTGTGGGTGCGCTGTTTAGCAACACCGAAGGCGACAACAACACTGCGCTTGGTGTGGATGCGCTGACCTCCATCGCCACAGGCTCAAATAATGTTGCGCTGGGCTATGGCGCAGCAAACACCATCAATGCTGCAACAGGTGGTATCTATATTGGTTACAACACCACTGGAACAGAAGATTCTGTAAACGAAATTGTGATTGGAACCGAAGCAACGGGATTGGGATCTAATACAGCAGTTATTGGTTCAACATCACAAACTGCGGCTTACATCTATGGAACTTTGAATGCTGTGGCTGGTATTTCTGCCAGCGGTGCTACCTTTAATGGAAATATAGTTCTTCAGAATAATGAATTTATTAGTAATAGCACAAATGGTCGTATTGACCTAATGCCAAATGGTGCGGGAATCACTCATTTTGGTATTTACTTTGACCACA
>Ga0194115_10004344_pt1 | contig 15322 bp, 12 predicted proteins | sample TA2MahsurfametaG_3_FD_148656 | JGI IMG/M metagenome (GOLD analysis project Ga0194115, IMG submission 148656) | Freshwater microbial communities from Lake Tanganyika, Tanzania - TA2015002 Mahale S4 surface | ecosystem: Environmental > Aquatic > Freshwater > Lake | place: Tanzania: Lake...
AAAGGATGGGATCAATTAAATGCTGAAAACTTTTTAGCACGATATACACCAGATACTCAAGGACATTTAAGTTTGCATCATGATAGTTCCCATATTACTGCTTTAGTAAATTTATCTGAAAAAGATACTGATTATACTGGTGGTGGTACTTGGTTTTGGCGCCAAAAGAAATTATCTAGACCTCCACAGGGTTGGATAAGTGTACACCCAGGAAATATAACACACAAACATGGTGCTCGTCCTGTTTTAAGTGGTAAAAGATATATAATTGTTTCATTCATGAAAAATAAAGATTTTTAATATGGGAGTTTTACAAGAAAAACCAACACAAATTACCGAAGAAGAATTAAAAGAACTTAATGATCTTAGAACAAAAAAGAACGAATTTTCGGCATATTTAGCGGATGTTAATTATCGTAAATTGCAAATAGATGATGAATTAGAATTCATTAAATATCAATTTAAACAATTACGACAAATTGAAGAAGAATTAACATCTCGCATAACTGAAAAATACGGAAATGCTCAAATAGATTTAAAAACAGGCACAATAGAGCTAATAGAAAATTAGTTTTGAATATTTTTCGTATATTTATTAGTAGATAAATTCTATTAAAATATGGCTGAAACTTTATTATCACCTGGTGTATTAACTCGTGAAAACGACCAATCACAAGTTACTCAAGGTCCCATTACTGTTGGTGCTGCTATTATAGGCCCTACAGTTAAAGGTCCCGTAGAAGTTCCTACGTTAATAACTTCATATTCTGATTTTATAAACAAATTTGGAGCTACTTTCGTTAGTGGTGGTGTATCTCTAGAGTATTTAACTTCAATCTCTGCGTACAACTACTTCCAACAAGGTGGTGAGTCATTATTAGTAACAAGAGCCGTATCTGGTTCTACTAGTAATTACACAGCTGCTACTTCATCAAAAGTAACTGATATTGCTGGTAACGCTAATGGTTCATTTATTCTAGAAACACTTTCTAAAGGTGTTATTATGAATAGTAGTGGATCAGAATTAGTAGGTGGCGCTTTAATTAGCGGCTCAGCAGATAATATCCGTTGGGAAGTAACAAATGTTAATACCTCATCAGGACAATTCAATTTAATATTACGTCAAGGTAATGATACGACTAACCAAAAATTAGTAGTAGAAACATGGTTAAATCTTTCATTAGATCCTAACTCACCTAACTATCTTGCTGCTGTAATTGGTGATCAAGTTACTAATTATAATGCATCTTTAGGTTATTTACAAACTAGTGGTTCATATGTTAATAGAAGCCGCTATGTAAGAGTTAAATCAGTTCCTTCACCAACACCTAATTATCTTAATAATGCTGGTGCTGTAGCTAATTTCCCAGATAATACTAGCTATTCAGGTTCATTACCATTAGTAGGTTCAGGATCATTTGGTGCAGCTACAGGTCCGTTATTTGGCGCTCCAGGAGGTATATGTTTAATGTATGATCAAATTAGTACTACAAACATCCAAGGTTTAGTAAATAATGACTATACAAATTCAGTTGCTATTTTAGCTAATCCAGATGAATTTGATTATGAATTTATTTCAGTTCCTGGTTTAACAACTCAAAACGCAGTAGTTGATACTTTAATTGCTACTTGCCAAAATAGAGGCGATTGTATGGCAATTGTTGATTTAGCAAACTATGGTTCAACTATAGCTTCAGTATCAAGTGAAGCAAATACAATAGATTCTTCTTATGCTGCTGCTTATTGGCCTTGGGTTCAAGTATCAGCTCCTGGTACTGGTAAATTAGTTTGGGTTCCGGCTTCAACTATTATGCCTGGTGTTTACGCTTATAATGATAGAATTGCTGCTGAATGGTTTGCACCTGCTGGTTTTACAAGAGGTGGTTTAAGTGGTGTAATTCAAGCAGAAAGAAAATTATCACCAAACGATCGTGATAATTTATATATTAATAAAGTAAACCCAATTGCAACTTTCCCTGGACAAGGTATTGTAGCATTCGGTCAAAAAACATTACAAACAAAAGCTTCAGCTTTAGATAGAGTAAACGTTCGTCGTTTGTTAATTGCTCTTAAGCGTTATATTGGTCAAGTTGCTGATAATTTAGTATTTGAACAAAATACAGCAGTAACAAGAAATAAATTCTTAAACCAAACTAACCCTTATCTTGAATCAGTTCAACAAAGACAAGGTTTATATGCTTATAAAGTAGTAATGGATGAAACTAATAATACAGCTGAAACAATTGATAGAAATCAATTATTTGGTGCGATTTATATCCAACCAACTAAGACAGCTGAATTTATTATTCTAGATTTCAACATTACGCCTACTGGAGCTTCATTCTCGTAATAAAAACTTAAAAATTTAATATTTATATTAAACATAACAAACAATGGCAGTATTAGATCCTAACGAAATAATGTTTACGGCGTTTGAGCCTAAAGTTCAAAACCGTTTCATTTTATATGTAGATGGCATTCCCGCCTATTTAATTAAAAAGGCTTCTGCTCCTGGATTTGAAGCTGGTGAAATCATATTAGATCATATTAACGTTTATCGTAAAGTAAAAGGTAAAGTTAGGTGGAATGATATGACATTATCCCTTTACGATCCCGTAACTCCTTCTGGAGCTCAAGCAATTATGGAATGGGCACGTTTAGCTCACGAATCAGTAACAGGTAGAGATGGTTATTCTGATTTTTATAAAAAAGATTTAACTTTAGATATTTTAGGTCCTGTAGGTGATGTAGTAAGTGAGTGGATTATTAAAGGTGCTTATTGTAAAACAGCTACATTTGGTGATTATGATTGGACAGCTGATGCAGCTATCGAAATATCAGTTACTATTGCTATGGATTATTGTATATTGAACTTCTAGTAGTACACAATAGATAATAAAGAGGCGCTAAAGAAATTTAGCGCTTTTTTTATTAAATTTTTAGGAGATATATATTTATATCAAACAATGTTATAATAATATGGAACAAAATTATGTTACAAATGTTGTACCCCAAACAGAGGAACAACCAAAATTCAAATTTCCTACCGAAGTAGTTGAATTACCTTCTAAAGGTTTATTATACCCAAAAGATAATCCCTTATCAAGTGGTAAAATCGAAATGAAGTATATGACTGCTAAAGAAGAGGATATTTTAACCAACCAGAATTACATTAAACAAGGAAATGTAATTGATAAATTACTTCAATCACTTATTGTATCAAAAATTAACTATAGTGATATAATTACTGGTGATAAAAACGCAATATTAATTGCTGCTCGTATTTTAGGTTATGGTAAAGATTATGAATTTATGCATCAGTTCGCTGGTATGGATAATGAAGTAAAAGTAACTATTGATTTATCTAAACTAGAATCAAAACCAGTTAAAGAAGATTTGATTACTCCTGGTGTTAATAGTTTTGAATTTACTTTACCTAATACAGGTACTCATATTACTTTTAGAGCATTAACTCATGCTGATGAAAACAATATTGATAGAGAAGTGGCTGGACTTAAAAAAATTAATCCAAATGCTACAGCAGAAGTATCCACTCGTTACAAACACACTATTACTAGTGTTAATGGTGATAGCGATAAAAAAACTATCCGCGAGTTTATTGACAATTATTTTTTAGCTAAAGATGTTAGAGCATTCAGAAAATATTATAGTGAAGTAGTTCCTGATATTGATCTAAAAACTACTATTGAATATGAAGGATATGCTGAAGAGGGAGTGGAGGTACCTATAGGACTTAGCTTTTTTTGGCCTGACGCCGGAATATAGGTTATACCTTTTCCGTACACTTCATGAAATAGTATTTCATGGAAATGGTGGCTATGATTTTATGACCGTGTACAATTTTCCAATATGGTTGAGAAAATTTGTATACAAATCTCTAGAAGAACATTATGAAAAAGTAAATAAAAATAATGAAAATAATTTAGTAAATCAATCAAATACTAAAAATTTATCAAAAGAAATAGCAAGACCTAGTATTTCTCCAAAAAATGTTTACTCAACTAAAGCGCCCAAAAAATAGGGCGCTTTAATATTTATATGTAGTATGGCAGCTCCTAATCAACCAAATCAACCAAATAACCCTGCAGGAAGACCACTTACCCAGGCTGAAGCAAGACTATATGAACAAGTTAGAGATAGTCTTAGGGATATTAATATTGCTACAGATCAAGGAAGGTCAAGATTTAGAGAATTGGTTAGTGCGACAGACGATTGGAGAAGATCACTTAGTACTATTTCTGAAGATTTAGAAAATTTAGATGATAATTTTTCTTTAATAAACAAAAATATTAGAGAAATTGGAGCTAATATAGGTAAAGAATTAGCTAAAGAATTAGAAAATGCTGGTGATCAAGCTGATATAATTAGAAAAAGAATAGGTGATGTAAAAAAATTAGTTAATGAAGCAGGCAATGCTACTAGAAGAGCAGCTGATTTAACTCAAGATTTTGCAGATGGAACTGCTCGTACAAGTGACATTGGAAAACAAATTGCAAAAAACAACAAAACAATTACCCAGCTCCTTCATGAAGCAAATGATGCTAGAGCTCGTGGTAATGAAGACTTAGCAAAACAACTAGATAATTTATTAGCAGAAGAAGAAACATCTCAACGCACATTAAAGACTCTTGAAGCTCAATCTAAACAAATAGATAAAGCTGCGGGGTTAACAGGAAAACTTCTTGATGGATTTAAAAAAATTCCTTTAATTGGAGAAATAATAGGGGAAGAATTAGCTGAAATTAATAAAGAACTAAGAGCTGAAGGAGCAGAAGCTATAAAAAACGGTACTAAGTTTAATTTGATGGGAGCTGCCGTGAATAAAGTAGGTGGTCTTATTAAAGAAAAACTTAAAGATCCTTTAGTTTTAACAGGATTTGCTATTGCTGGTTTAATTAAAACATTTAATTTTCTTAAAGACATTGCTTTTGGATTTAGTAAAAATGTAGCTGAAACAGGCCGTAATATGGGATTAACCCGTGATGGTGCTAAAGCTATGGTTGAATATACCCAATATGTTTCAGATCACTCTCATGATCTTGGGGTTAATTTAAAAACCGCAGGAGAAGCAATGCATGAGTTAAATGATACTTTTGGTACTTCTGCTTTACTTTCTACTGAATTAGTTGAAGGACAAGTTGAATTAAAAGAAAAAATGGGATTATCTGCTGACGAAGCAGCTAATATTTCTAAGTTTGCTTTATTAAATAACACAACCCAAAATGATATAGTTAAAGGTGTTACTAAAGAAAATAAAGGTTTACTTAACAATAAAAAAGTATTACAAGAAATAGCTAAAACAGAAGGTCAGTTAGCTACTTTTTATAAAAATGATCCTATTCTAATTGGTAGAGCAGTTATGCAAGCTCAAAAATTAGGTATGACCTTACAACAAACAAAAAATATAACTGATGGTTTACTTGATATTGAATCATCATTAGCTAATGAATTTGAAGCCGAAGTATTATTAGGTAAAGATATAAATTTAGATCAAGCTCGCCAGTTAGCATTAATGGGTGATACAGCAGGTGCTGCCGAAGAAATGCTTAAAAATGTTGGAGGTATTAACGAATTTCAAAAGTTAAACCGTATTCAACAGGAAGCATTAGCTAAATCTATGAATATGTCTACTGATGAATTAGCTAATACCTTAACTAAACAAGCAGCATTATCTAAATTAACAGAAGGTCAAAGAGCTGAGTTAGATAAAATGAGAAAAAATGGAGAGGGTGATAAAGCAGATGCTATGGAAAAAGCAATAATGGAAGGAAAAAGTGTTGACATGGCTAAAATGCAAGTCGACGCTCAAGAAAGATTAGCTCAAGCTGGAGAAAAATTTAGAGAAGCTATTGCTCGATTAGTGCAAGGTCCTTTAGGTACTATGATAGATGGTTTTGCTAGTGTGGCAGGTCATTTAGCAACAGGGGTAGGATATATTTCTAAATTTATGAGTTTTTTAGGTGGTATTCCTGTATTAGGAGAAGGACTTAAAAAACTTGGTACTGTAGCTGCAGTAATTTTAGGATTTAAAGCAGTAGCTGGATTATTTAAATATATGATGAAAGGAACTACTATTAATCCAATGGTAGTTACTTTAAGTCCTGCTGATAAAATGGCTCTTGCAGGAGCTGGCGGTGGCGGAGGAGGAGGAATAACAGATATGGCTGGTGGTGGCGGCGGTGCTGGAGGTGGTGGTAGAAAACCAGGATCTAGATTCGCTCGAGGAAGAAGACTTGCTAGAATGGGTAGGTTTGGAAGATTTTTAGGTGGTGCTTCTAAATTAGCAGCTCCTGTTTTAGGTGCTGTTGGAATGGGAAGTATGATGGGTGGAGGCGGAGGTATGGATATGGGAGGTGGAACTAGTGGTGGTGGCGGCGGCGGTGGAAATACTGTAAGTGGAAAAGATTTAGGTAAAGTTACTGCACCTCCACCAGCAGCAGGAGGTGCCCCTTCAGGAGGTGGAGCTCCTAAAAAAGGATTTTTTGGAAGAGTTGGAAGCTTTTTTGGTGGATTAGGAAAAAAGGTAGGTGGTTTTTTTGGTAGTCTTAATCCTAAAAAAGCTATTGGTGGGTGGTTAAAAAATAATATTGGAGGATTTTTAAAAAAGCTAGTTAAATTTCCTGTTATTAGTAGTTTACTTGAAGGAGTGTTTGCATATGGTGATATAAAAGAAATGATGGCTTCAGGTAAGGGTGGAGATGAATTAAATCAGATGGTAGGTAAAAGAGTAATGCAAGGAATTGGTGCTGTATTAGGTAGTATAGGTGGTGCTGCTTTAGGTTCACTTATTCCTATACCTCTTGTAGGTACTTTTTTAGGTGGATTAGCTGGAGATTATGTTGGTAGACTTTTTGGTGGACTTATAGCTGACGTTGTTGGTGCAGGTCCAATAGGTAAAGCTGTAGTAGGAATGATGGGTGGTGATGGTAAAGTAAAAGCAATGGCTGAAGGGGGCATTGTTACTGGTCCAACTAAGGCACTAGTAGGTGAAGCAGGTAATGAAGCCGTTATTCCACTTAAAGAATTTTACGCAAAAATTGATGAATTAATATCAGCAGTTAAACAAGGTGGTAACATATATTTAGATGGTGCTATGGTTTCAACAAAACTACAAACACCAATGGCAATTGCTACTCGAAGAACAGGATAATAGAATATTTATATAAAACAATAAAACTATGGCTATAATTGAACAAGTAAAACAGTCAACTTTAAGTTTAAATGGCGTAACCCCTCCAAGAGCTGAACAAGCAACTCCTCAATCAAATGTTCAGATTGATAAAGGTTTAAAAGTATCAGCATTAGATTTAGATGGTAAAACTCCACCTAAATATGTAGATAACAAGCCTCAATAATCTGGAGTGAATGCCACTAATAGATCTAGTAACAGACTTAAAAACCCTTAAATTTGGTAAAGATCGCCCTGGTGGGGGTGATAGTGGCCTTCCTTACATTAAGACTCCATTACCTGAGAATGCTACTGCTATTGAAAAAGCAGCTATAAATGCAGGTAAATTTAGTATTGATTTTCCAATTAGAGGGGGAGCATTAGCTGCCGTAGATAGCATTACTGATACTCTTAGAATTGGAAAATTTTACGTTGATCCTCAACGCGGTCCTTTTTTTATAACTAAACAAGTTGGATTACAAGCATCTAATCCTAGAACTGAAACTGGTCCTGGATTAGGTCCTTTAAGAAATACCCAATTATATAATCTTGGTTTAAACACATTAGCAGAAGTAGGTAGTATTGCTATTGGAAATCATTTTGATAGACCTGGCCTAACACCAGTAATTAGATCTCAAGATAAGTATGCTTATATAGTAGGTAGTCAAAATATTAATAATAATGCTGACTCAAATAGATTAATTACTTTATATAATTTAAAAGTAGCTCGTACTCCTGATAGAAAAATAGAACCTGAATTTGTAAAAAGTTTAGGTATTGACTTAGAACAACCATTAACCCTATTTAATTACCCTGCAGGCCCTGGTTCATTGTATGGTTTAGGAAATACTACGATTCGTCGTTATGATTTTACTACTCCTACTCCTGAATATCTCGAAAAATTTACTTCTAAAGCAACAGCTAAAACTAAATTAGCTAATTTAAATTTAAATTATAAAAATTTCCTCTCAGCATCTGTTAAGTATTACGAACAATTACAACTTGATAATCCTCATTTTTCAATAAGTGGTTCGTTAACTATAGCTCAACAAGAAACTGGTAGTATTATTCGTAATAATTTTACTAATACTCCTTATCCTATTAATTTCACTGCTTCTTTTCCTAATGGATCCTTAGATAAAATAACTGAACCTACTAATTATAGAAACTATTTAGGAGCAAGTATAGCATATATTAAAAAAGTTGGACCTACTGCTATAACAGAACAGAAATTAGGTATAAATGTTAATGGACAATCAACTACTTTAGGACAGCAGGTTACAGGTAGTATAGTATTTAATGATTTTTTAGCAACTCCTTTTCCTACAAATTTTAATAATTTTGACAGACCTATTATTTCTCAATCAATAGTTCCTACCAATATTAATCCTCGAAGCTTTAATTTATTAAGTGAGGATATGGCAATTATAGATTCTATTCCTGATAGATCTACTATGCTTCAAGATAATAATCAAGATATCTTATCAAACGCTAGAGATCCTTATTTTTCAAGTCCCTTTGGATATACCTTAACTTATAATTTGTTAAGAAAAAGAGCAGATGAAAGTAAAAAAAATGGACAGAGTAGCGCAGTTAAAGATTTTAGAAAAACTGCTATGGATAATAACATAGGAACTGGTTCATTATATAGCTATGATTATAATGCTAATGACGTTAATATTGAAACAAGAATAGGAATTGGTAATCCTGGTAAACGAGCTTCTGATAGAACACAAATAAATGTAGGTGATCCTAATAGACAAGATAAAGTTAATATGTCTCCTTTATATACTGATAGTAAGGAACCTAGTTTTAGTGGTGAACATTCAGACATGATCAAATTTTGTTTTGAGGGAGCAAGTAATAACACTGCAGGACAATCAACAAAAATATTTTTTAGAGCCTTTTTATCTGGTTTGAATGATGCTCATAGTGCTGATTGGCAAGGATTTAAATACACTGGTAGAGGTGATACTTTTTACACTTATCAAGGATTTACTCGCCAAATAGGATTTTCATTTAAAGTAGCAGCCCAAACAGCTCAAGAAATGCCTATAATTTGGAGTAAAGTAAACTATCTAGCTTCACTATGTTATCCTGATTATAATAAAGCAGGATTAATGAGAGGTAATATTACTATCTTAACTATAGGAGATTACCTATACAGAGTTCCAGGTATATTAAACAATGTAAATATAACAATCCCTGATGATTCTCCTTGGGAAATTGGTTTTAATTCCCCATCCCAATACCAATTACCTCATATATGTGATGTTTCTGTTCAATTTACTCCGATAATGAACATATTACCAAGAAGAGGAGCAGCAGTACCATTAATTACTCCTGCTAAAAAAGATAATAAATTTTTAAAAGATTTAACCGGTATTGACTAATGGCTAATAGATATCAATATATTGCTATAACTAATGATAATGTAAGAAGAAAGCAACAATATATTCCTACATATTATCCTACTATCCCTGCTACAGAAAATGATACTTACATTTTAACACAATATCAAGACAGATTAGATTTAATCGCTTATGATTTTTATGGAGATTCAACATTGTGGTGGGTAATAGCAATGGCGAATGAATTGCCTGGAGATTCATTATATTTAGAAGTAGGAACCCAATTACGTATTCCTGCTGACATTTCAGCTGTATTAAATGAATATGTTGAATATAATAGATTATAAAAGTTATGGCTGTAAAACCCTTTTTAAATATAGTGGGGTCATCATTAGATGACTATGTTAGTACACAACTAACACAAAGAGAAATTTATTTACTTTCTGGTGCTGGTGGTAAAGGAAGTGAGTTTCGTACTCCTGATCAAATCCAATTTCTTTCTAATACAAATGGTTGGTTAAGAGTATCTTCTGGTGTTAGATTAACTGAAAGTAAATACTTTCAAAATTTAATTTACACATCAGATACTTTAGCTAAGTCTTTTATTTTACAAGGAGGTGTTGTTTATGATAAACCTGGTACTAATACTAGAGGTACAGGTATATTAAGAACAGGATTTGGTAACGATAGAGCTTATGGTATTGGTTTTTATTCAAGATCAGATAATGGAGGTGACGATTTAGGTTTTAGACCAATGCCTGGTATAACTAGTTTTAGTATAGTTAACGAAGGTCCTTATGGTGCTTTAAGAACAGCTAATATTGGTATCAAATGTTATAATTTAACTCAACTCGATATTGTTGATACTTTATACATGAGATTAGGTTTTAGTGTACTTATTGAATTTGGTCATATTCCTTATCTTAAAAATGATGGAACTTTAGAACGTAATGTGTTACCTGTTGATTTTTTTAATATTAATGATAAAGAAACATTAATAAGAAATATAGCTAAAAGAAGAAGAGAATCAAACGGAAATTATGATGCTATGTTTGGTGTAATTTCTAGTTTTGATTGGACAGCAAATAATGATGGTTCTTATGATTGTAATATTAAATTAGTAGGACCAGGTTCAGTAGTTGAATCTTTAACTATTAACTATGGAGCTAAATTAAAAGTAAGTAATAATGCAGACTTACCTCGTTTAAATATATTTCAAGCAGTATTAGCAGCGCAAGCTCAAGGTGCAACACCTCCCGCTCCTCCTTCAGGAGGTACTCCTGCTTCTACTACTCCACCTGCTGGTTCCGCGGCTGATGGAACTGCTACATCTGCTACTACAGCAACAGTTCCTGTTCCTGGAAGTGGTGTTTTTGGTTATTTTCAATCAACCGTAGAAGTAACAATTCCATCAGTAGTAGCAACAAGAAATGCTTCTATACTACATCAAAAATTGTATGCTATATACGAAAATGCCCAATTAAGCTCAGGTCAAACAACAAATGCAGGAGATGGAAATTGGAGTATTTTTGCAACAGCGACTCCTTCTTTAACTAATAATTTATTTAAAGATAGTCCATATAAATTTTTAACATTCTCTGGTGGAAGTTTTAGTGGTGATGATACTGCTATGAAAGGAAATAATGCTTATTATATAAAAAATAAAATAGCTAATCCTACTTTATCTAGTGAAGTTCCTACAATTAGTGGGGGTTTATTTCAATATGTAGTAGTACCTTTAAGAAAATCACAAGGTGGTCAATCCCCTCTTCCTGCTAGTAGTAATGCTGTGCCTGGATTAGCACAGATGACTCAAGTATATATTCCTTTAGGTTATTTATTAGCCATTCTTCAATCAGCAGGATTAATATATTCTAAAAAAGAAGGAAGTAATGAAGGTAAACCTTACATATACATTGACTTTAATGATAGTACGAATCAATGTTTTGGGTTTCCTCAAACAGTGTCTGTTGACCCTGATGTATGTTTAGTTCCCTTTGCTGGTAGCCAAGATGAATGTAATTTATTATTTGAAAGTGGATCAGCTATTGAAGAAGATGCTGTTTATAAAGTTGAAAATGATAAAGTAAGACCTATAGTTTCTTCAAAATCATTAACTTACTATCAATCAGATCGAGTTTGTAAATTAATGAATTGTTTATTAAATATAGAATTTATAATAAATACTTTAAATAGTTTAGCTACTGGAGATGAAAAACGTGAAGTACCTTTAGATAAATTTTTATTTACTATATTAAAAGGAATAAATAATGCTACTGGAGGTATAAATGAATTTAGAGTAGCAATTGATGATGAAGCTTCTTGTATTAGATTATTAGATGATCAACGTATAGATGGTAAAGAAGCAATTGAACCTACTCAAATCAATATTATAGGATTAGAGTCAACACTTCAAGATTATTCATATTCAGCAAAAATTACTCCTAAATTAGCTACACAAATTGTAATTGCTGCTCAACCAGGTAATACTAAAGCAGCAGGCCAAGACGTTTCTGCTCTTAATACATCTAAAAAAGATTTAGTAGATAGACTTAAACCAGTAATAGTTGACTCTACTCAATTAGGAGAAGGAGAAGAAGAAACTACCAGTACAGCAAGCACATCTGGAGAAAATGCAGAAGGAACAAAACCAGAAGATCCAATTAACCAATTATCTCGTCATATTACTAACATTTATTGTAAAGGTCAATATAATTTAGACGATGTTGAGGGAGCTAGAAATACATTAAAAAATGTTTTATTAGGAATAAAAAGTAATAGAAACGATTCTAAATCAACCGCAGCACAAGTAATACCTCTTGAATTTAATATGAAAATGATGGGTATTTCTGGTTTTCAAATTAATCAATGCTTTAGAATACCAAACACTCGTCTCCCTGCTGGTTATTTAGAAAGCGATGGAACTTCACGTATTGCTTTTATTGTTAGAAGAATAGAAAATACTATTGAAAGTAATAGATGGGTAACTAATATTACTGGTCAAACCATTAATTTACCAAAAGGAGTTGCTGATAAGCCTTTAAAAGCTACAAGAGCATTAGCAACACGTAAAGCACCTGCTCTACCTCCCCCACCAACAGTAGTGCCAAACGTAGATTTAGCTGTTGGTGTCGGATCAATAGTTGCTGCTGATGCTAATAATTTTACTAAAGTAGCTGCTGCTGTAATCCAAAATGAAGAAGGAGGATATTATCATCCTAATATGTTAACTGATGGTAGAGTAAAAGATAGTAGGTATGGTACTAGTGGTGAAACATTGTATGGCATTGATAGAAAAAATGGTGGTACTATAAATACAGGAGCAGCAGGAATTAAATTCTGGTCTATTATTGATAGTTATGGAGCAAGTACTAAATGGAAATGGAATTTCATGCCTACAGCCGCTGAAAGAAAAGATGAACTATTAGTACTAGCAGCTGATATGATTAAGATACAATACGAAATAAATGTTAAAAACTACATGTCAGCTGCAGTTAAAGCAAGAGTAGATCAAGATGGAAGATTATTATATCATTTTGTTCGTGCTACATGGAATGGATCAGGATGGTTTAAAGGATTTGCCAATAAAATAGATAATACTCTTAAAGCATATCCTAATGTAACTAATGATGGATTAGTAAATGCAGCTTATAATAGTAGATTAAATAATGTTGGTCTTGTTGGAAATAAATCAAATAATTCATTAATTGCTCAAGGAGCTGGAAAATATGCTAAAGTAGTAGGATTACTAGCATAATATTTATGTAATATGGGTAATAAATATTTTCCTAAAGGTCGAATTCAAGAAAACTTACATACAAACGGAGGTGAATTTAAAAAAACCTCTACTGGAGAAGACTATACAGGACCATATTATAAAACATTTGATGGTAAAACTAAGACAGGACCTAATCCATTAGAAGGCCCTTCTGAAGCTTTAGAACTTATTGATAAAGGAGCAAATAGTAAAATCCCATCTACTAATCTTAATCAAACATATTTAAAAAATTCTGCTGTTAAAGTAAATGTTAATATTCTTAATTTAGGTGTTTTAATTGATCCTACATCATATCAAGCAATTCCTACTGAAGAAGATTATCAACGTGGTTATTATTTAAGATATTTTGCTCAACGAAGAAGAGGTCGTGCTTACAATATTATTGAAATAAACGAAGAAACTTATAGTGATCTAACGCAAAATCAAAAAGTATATAATTATCTTGTTTGGAAAGCTTTAAAGTTATTTTGGCAATTAACTGGACCTAGAAAAGATAATAAAACAAACAAAACACAGGTTGTAGCAGGAATTGAAAATACTAATCTGCGTTTAATAACCCAGCAAGAAAAAGGTTTTCCTGGTTTGAATATATATTTAAATGATCCTCTTCAATACGCTCGTATAACTATCCCCGCTTAAATTTGGAGGGGTAAGGTTAACATCTTATATTTACAGAAACAAAGGTTATGTTTTATATTATTGAGACTGAGGATCAACTTAGTCGACTACATACTGACTGTCAAAATTGCTTTATTAACATAATTCCGCTTAATGATAATTTTCATCCTAAGCTGAGTGAAACATGTTTGATATACTATAAGTGTCCTACATCAAAGGGTTATTTATTTACTATTAACCATAGTGAGGCATTTAAATTACCATTACAATCAGTATTAAATTATCTTACTAAAAAACACGAACGTATATATACGTTAGATAAAAAGGCAACTAAATATCTAATTGGTGATGAATTACCTATTATTGATGTAAACTTTATGTTGCCTGAGGCACTTAAAGAAGAGGCATTTAATACTACATTACATGATCATTTTTATAACAAGTTTTTTCATTTAAAAAATATTAATAGTATTATTCCTATTTCTAAACATTATGAAAAACAAGAAAATATATTTAATAACATATCTTGGTGTTTAGGATTAATGCCTAATGAATATTTGAATGATGATTATACTGATGTATTTTATAATATAGAAAAACAAGGTATTGGGTTTGATGATAAATTACTTAAAAAACACTTTGAATTTGGTTGGGCAGATTATTCAGTATCTGCTAATCGTATATACGGGTATTTTAATTTGTATAACCAAACCACCCGCCCAACTAATGCATTTAACAATATCAATTTCAGCGCTTTAAACAAGGATAATGGCGCACGCGAAACGTTTACACCAACAAATGACTATTTAGTTGAATTCGATTATAGCGCTTATCATCCACGTATAATCGCAAAAATCATTGGATATGAATGGAAAACTAATCCATATGATGAAATACCTAAAGAGGTAATGTTTCAAAACTTATACGGTGGAATTAGGAAAGAACATATTCACGAACCATTTTTTGCTAAATTAAACGAATACTTAGATGTTAAATGGAATGAATTTACAAGTGATGGCGCCTTAGATTTAGTAATGACTAAACTTCCTGCTTCGCAAATTGAGAATCCTACCAAAAATAAATTACTCAGTTATATCATTCAGTCATACGAAACATATTACAATGTTAAAACACTAAAACTAGTATTTGATTATTTAAAGGATAAACAAACTAAAATAGTATTATATACTTACGATTCATTTCTATTAGATGTGTCTCGTAAAGATGGAAAGAAATTATTAACGGATATTAAAAATATGCTTGAAAATCTTGGATTCCCCACTAAGATGAAAACAGGTGATAATTATGGGGTTTTAAACTAATTGCAATATTTATGGATAGTAGACTAAATTTTGAAGATTTGGCAAATAAGTTATTTTGTACCTT
>Ga0194115_10004349_pt1 | contig 15305 bp, 10 predicted proteins | sample TA2MahsurfametaG_3_FD_148656 | JGI IMG/M metagenome (GOLD analysis project Ga0194115, IMG submission 148656) | Freshwater microbial communities from Lake Tanganyika, Tanzania - TA2015002 Mahale S4 surface | ecosystem: Environmental > Aquatic > Freshwater > Lake | place: Tanzania: Lake...
CTTCAACCCTGAAGTCAATATCATTTCCTGCATCATTAAACACCACCTCGCTAGTGCCAATTTTGAGGCGTTCAACACTGTTAGTGCTGATGGCTACTTGGTCTGCGCCGGGTGAAAAAATGCCGGTGTTGGTATCGCCAGTAAAAGTGACAGTGGGTGCGCCTTGCGTTCCAAGAGCATGACTAACAATGCCGGTGGTGGCAATCGTTTGACTGCCGAAGTCAGGGCTGACCTTGGTGCCAGCAATGGCAGCAGAAGCGTTAACGTCTGCGTTAACAATGACGCCAGCCGAAATAGCAGCAGTACCACCAGAGGCCACTGTAATGTCTCCAGTAACGCCACTATAAGTGAGCTGAGCCATGCGGAAAGCTTGGGCTTTTCTATTGGTGCCCCCAGCGCCATCATCAACAATAAATAAATCACCATTCTCCAGAGCCCCGCCAATATCAGTGGCACCATCAATATTCAATGCAGAAAGACTCACCTTATCTGCAGTAGCAATTGTGTCTAATTTTGTATCAACAATTGCAGCGCTTGCATTAATATCAGCGTTGACAATAACACCAGCAGAAATTGCAGTTGCGCCAGAACTATTAATTGTTACATCACCAGATAATGCTGTGGAAGTTGGCACATTGCTTGCATTACCAAGCAAAACAGAACCAGCAGTAATATTTGCAAGTTTGCTATGGGCAATCGCAGCAGCACTATTAATATCCGCATTGACGATGGTGTCGTCAAGAATCATCGTGCTAGTAACAGTGCCACTATCACCAGTCGTAACAACATTGCCAGTTACATTGGGAAAAGTAATAGTGCGATCAGCCGTAGGGTTGGTAACGGCAATGGTCGTTTCAAAACTATCGTCACTACTTCCTTCAAAAACCAAACTGCCACTAGGACTAATCAGTAGTTCGCCAGTAAGAGTGCCACCTGCCTTGGGAAGTGCTGCATTGGCTAGGTCATAGGCGCTCTTGACAGCCGTAGAGGAAGCAATGGTGGTGGAACTGGTTGTGCTCGTGCTATCGCTAATTTTGCTTTGCAAGCCAGAAGGCGTGACTGCCCTTGCATTGTCAGTACCAGTTTGAGTTTCTGCATCAGTGGCAAGCTCAACAAGGCCAACAGTAGTAGTGGTGCCAGAAGGCGTTAAGTTGAGAAACGTGGCGCCATCGTAATATTTCAATCCACGAGTGGTCAGACTTTCATCAATCCATAATTCGCCATCAGAATTACCAGCACTACCAGCAGGGCTTACATTTGGAGCAGTGGTGCCGATGTGAGCAGGACCAATTTTGACAATGTTTCCAGCATTGTCCTTGAAGAACATTGCAGGCGTCCCTGACGCCGTATTAATTGCAATTTGTCCATCAGCCAAGCCCGATGCAGTGGGGCGCTTGTCAGCAGTGGACGAACGAAGATGCTTAAGAATGGAAGCCATGTGCCTAAACCAAAAAGGTGGCGATTAAGTCTTTCACATTCTAATAATATTCACCCTCGTCTATACACGCATTGCTTTCATTGATAATGTGATCAACATTGTCCCATGCCGTGTAATAAAAGGCGCCACTTGTTTTGACTAAAACTTGCATTGGCAGGCCGTATGGTGGCACTTCCTTGCCTGCATAAACAAATTTTGACGTTCCATAATGGGAGGGCATGATTTGTCCTGCTTATTTACTTAATAGCTGCCATCATCAACAGTGCCAATAGTCATTACGCCAGTTCCAGATGCCACTGCAACCTCAGACGAAGCACGCACAATGCCTGCCGTGCTTAAGTTTGCGATTTGCACTCTTCCATACACCAATACATTAAAGTCTTCTTGAGTGGATACGCCAGAGGCCACTGGAACGAGCGCACCGCCATCTACCAATACATCTTGGTCGCCAACGCCAGCGACAGCACTTCCAAGATCTATTTTTGTCCAATTAGACCCAACCCCTTGAGAGAGCACCCAATTGCCAATGGCAAGATCAATGTTGGGTGCAGGAGTTACGCCAACACCAGAAGACGTGCAGATTAAATAGACGCCATTATTGCTTGTACTTGGACTAGATAATGCTTGACCAATGGTTAAACCAGCCTCAATACCATAGCTGTTAATGCTTTCAACAATATTTCCAGACGCGTTATAAGTGCCGCCAAAACGAAGGTTGATTTGCGTGGGGCTGCCATATCCAAGGTTTAGCCAATAACCCTCGGGCGTGGGTGACACCACACCCACCCAAATATATGCTGCACGATCATTTGGATTGACCCACCATTGTCCAGCAAACTCAGGAGTGGGAGCGCTTTCGCTAACCTGTGCAATTCCATAATCAGCCAATTGCGAGGCCGTAACGCTATTTGGCGCTAAAAATGTACTACCAAAAGTGCCAGTGGTAATCTTGGTAGTGTCTAATTCTGGGATTTCATCAGCCGTTAAACCATTGGCAATGCTGACAATATGCCCTTGAGCATCAATGGTGATAGCGCCAATAAACGTGCCCGCCGTGGCTGCATTGATATGTTGAATAACGCCAGGATTGCCCATTTGCAAGCCCGCGCCGGGCTGCACAGCGCCAACAGTACCACTTGTGGCCAATGGCAAATCAGCCGGAACCATTGCCCTAAAGGTTGGTGCTGCATTTGCACCAGTTGTTGGGCCAACAAAAAACCTATTAGCAACTTGATCATCTAACGATGAAGTGATAACTGCCGAGAAATTATCGGGATAGGAAACAGAAAAAGCAAAAGGAGTGGAATCATTAAAAGTGATATCATTAATTGCTGCTTGGCGTTGCCAACTGCTGCCATTCCACGTATATTCATAACCAGTGGAAGTGTCTAAAAATTGTTGGCCAGTGAAGGCGCCATTGGAAATTGGTGCATTTGCCTGAACAACAGCAGAAGAACTGTTAGCGAGCTTAATGGCTGTAACGCCACTGTCGGCAATTTGCAGCGTATTCACTGCATTGTCGCTAATTTTGGCATTGGTAATGGCATCGTCAGCAATATCTGCTGTGGCAATAGCGCCTGCAGCAAATTTTCCGGCTCCAATGGTGGTTGATGCAATTTTTGCATTCGTTACGGCGCCATCGGCTAAATTGGCCGTCAGAATGCCACCAGTGCTAATTTGTAGTCCACTAATAGTTGCGGAAGTAATCTTTGTGCCAGGAATGTCACCATCGGAAAGGCTGAGTTTTGCATAGGTGACAGCACTGTCTGCAATTTTGACAGTAGTAACGGCGCCTGTTCCCAAAGCTGTCGTGTCAACAGCTTCTGCAGCAAACTTAGCTGAAGTGATCCCACTAGAAGCCAATGCAGCCGTGCCAACAGCCCCAGCATCAATTTTTGCTGCCGTAACTGCAGCAGCAGCAATAGTGGCCGTCGTAACAGCGCTCGCGTCTATTTTGCCAGCCGTAACGCCGCTTGTGACAATTTTGGCAGCAGTAACTGCACCATCGGCAATGGCAGCCGTTGCAACGGCTGCGGAGGCGAGCTGAAGGCCACTAATTGTGGCGCTTGTAATTTTACTGCCAGGAATATCGCCAGCCGCTAGATTAAGCTTGGCATGGGCAATGGTATTGTCTGCGATTTTTACATTAGTAACAGCGCCACTTCCAAGGGCTGTAGTGTCAACTGCACCAGCCGCAAATTTTGCACTAGTAATGCCACTAGTTGCTAACGCAGCAGTGCCAACTGCCCCATCAGCAATCTTGGTTCCCTGAATAGTTGCAGCAGCAATTTTTGCATTGGTAATTGCGCTATCAGCAATTTTTGCCGTTGTTACATTGCTATCAAGAATTTTGATAGTAGTGATTGCGTCCGAAGCAATGCTTCCAGCAGTTAAACCACCACTTTGGATTTTGGCATCAGTGATGGCATTGGCGGCAATCTTTGCCGTTGTAATGGCACCATCGGCAATACCAGCAGTGGGCATAACCACTTGCTGATAAGAGCCAGCAGAATAAATATAGAGATTTTGGTCGGTAGAGCGGAACCAACCTTTACCAGTAAAATTATTGGCGGCGGGAGAAGTGCTAGCTGAAACAATAGAGCTATTGTCGTTTAATTTTGCAGAAGTGATCAGGCCATCTGCCAATGCAGACGTGCCGATTTTGGTTGTACTAGCCTGATTAAGTTTGATTAAATCAATACTGCCATCAGTAATTAAGGCAATACCAGCTTCAACCAGGCTAGCCGCACGAATTTTCTTTGTTTCACTAGCGCTTATATCAACAATCGGCAGCTCATCATTGGCGGCCAATGACCCAGCAGCAAGCAAATTAAGCTGAGAAATTGTCTGGTCGGCCATCTTACAATGTCTGTGCTATTAAAAGAATTCTAACCATTGCCACCATTGTATTAATCATCTACTTCCTGAAGCAATGCATCCACGTCAAACAATTTGGTAAGAATGCGCCCTTGATCTTGCTGCAGCACATAACCTTGCACTCTTCCTACTTTTAGACTAATTTCCCCTGTCGAAAGAAAATCAATGGACACGGAAATGATCTGATCGCCCCTAATCTCAACGCCAGCCCTGTTAATTACTGCGTCAAATTCATAAAATACATCCAAATCACTGCCATATGTGTTTTCGTCCGTAAGCCATAATTGAGCCGAAAATGCGCTTCCGATTTCTATGCGTTGAATAAGCTGTAAAAGTAAGAGTGAATTTTCTTTACGCTCCGTTGTAAATGGATTAAAAAGCGCATCAATCGAACCACTTCCACTAATCAATCCAGCGCTATATTGCTGCTTAAATTTATCGTTAAGCGAAGTGGTCTCAACTGCATCTCGTTCGGTTTGAAAAGTAAACCCTGTAACATTGCCCGCTATGTTATAGTCTGCATCTTCCACTTCAACAGTAATAGCAACTGGAGCCCCTGTAAATGCGGCCAGGGGAAGCTCTAGACTTCTTTCGTTATTAACCGCTGCTTCAAATGTGCGAAAAAATCGCAAACCACCATATAAATTTACATTCACATAGGCCGTAAATGTTTCTTGAACTTGCAGCACTAAAGGCCAATTTGCTGCAGGAAAGCAAATTAACTTACGTGAATCAGTGGTTGAAATGGTAATTCTATCGCCAGTTACAATATTCTCCAGACTGCCGTCAAATCCAAGTCGATTTAAAACTACATTCACGTCATCTGGCGTAATTTCACTATTAAATGAAACCACTTGCGAATTTCTCCGCAGGCGGACCGTGCCCGTATGTCCAGCGAAGAAAGTCATTGAATCAGCTCAATACTTCCACAAAATCCCCGTCCATTGTAAATTGAATGGGAACAGTAGAAAGTTCACCAGTGGAAACATTTACACCAGCAGAAGTAATGTAGCCGTAGAATTTAATATCGTCGGCATTATCGCCACCAGTATTGAGTTCAAAAAACAAACGATCAGCTTCCGTAATATTGCCAGTCTTCATAATTGAATTTTGCAGCAAATTCACGAAAGAATATAAAGTGTTGGTTTCGTTACCCTCCAGGCGGTAATAAATCAATGTGGCGCTACCAGTGGCGCCTTTAATGCCAGGAGTGAAAGTATTAACGCCACTATCAATGGAATTGGTAGAAATCAATTCAACAGTGGTATCAAGCGACCAGTCGCGAATCTTGGCCACCTGACGAATGTTGGTGGGCTGGCTAAGACTGCTAGAAGGCGCCGTGCTGTCCGTTGTACCAAAGGACAAGCTCCCAGAGCGACCAGTGTAAAAAGCCATGTCAATGAATCGTTAATAATTACATTCTATACATAGTCTATTCTGAACGACCATCAATTAAGAACAAACCATTTACCGTTTCTGCCAAACCGCGAGAAATCATGGATAGGCCATTGCCATCAGTGGCATGATGCACAGCGCGAATGGTTACCTCCCCTTCTTCATCCATTTGCACTTCCGTCACGCGAAACACTCGCTTTGTATTGACAACAGTGCCAATTACAAAAAGCTTACCCACATAATTCTGGAAAGCCCCAAAATCATTCCCCACTCGCGCTTGATTATTGGCAACAGTAACGCCGGTAAATAATTGCGTGGAAGATGCCCCGCCATCTGGCGTATACACAAGCATCGAATAGTTTGTTCCATCGGGAATAGTAGTAGTCACGGGCAGGTTTAATTTGCCTCCGTCTTCAATGGTTCCCGTGTAAATGCCATCCCATTGATTATGGGCCAGTTCCACGTAAATATATGCACCAGGAAAAACGGGACTATCGGTGGGGAAAGTTTTAAATTCAATGGCACGTTGTGAATAGCGCTTGCTATTACAAAGGAATTTTGCCATCAAAATGGCTTGCTGACGGCGCGTAACAAATCCTGACGCATCAATCGTCTTGCGAGATGCATTGCTTTCTACAACGTCAGTAAATTGCACATCCACGCTTGTATTCGTACCAAATGTATCTTCTGCATTGCTTTTTCTGTAAATAACAGTGACAATCATATCTTGCGTATTTTCCCCGTAATCAATAAACTCTTCCTTGTAAGATTCTTCAATAATATTGCCTTGATTAAACAATGCAGAAATACTAATCTGCCTGGTAATTGCACCAGTATTTTGCACGTATGGCACAGCCGGAATTAATACATCTTGTCCGCCAACTTTTGCAAGTTCTAACAAACTAAAGCCAGATATTTGCGCCCAAAATTGGCGCCACGAAACCGGCTCCGCAATCACTCCATCCATGAATAAATTATTGGTTTCACAAAATTTTTTACCCTTTGCCAACTGCTCTAAATCTACGGAATGCACGCTTGCATGACGGCCAATACCATCTTGCACATCAAGAACGGTATCAATAAAAATATCTGGAGCGGTATTTGCATAGCCATTGGCTGAGTCCGAAAGATATTGGAAACCAGGCTGTCCCCATGCAATATTATTGACAGTGCCAGAGGTGCGAAGAAGGCGGCAGAGGCGTCCTTGGGTGGCGAACACGCTGAAGGATCGCAAATCTTGAACGCTCTTGCCTGAATACATATTGAGCCCAATCAAACTTAAATTGTCATAAAGCGATGAATAGTTATTAAAGGAATCAACAATTTGTTCCGTGACTGCAGCAATTTGCATTTCCGGGCCATTGTCAAACGAAAACTGAATTTGACTGTCCGAAGTATTGCTAAATACATCCCATTCGTTCAAGCCAGCCGGTTGTTGATTGACAGGCGGAAAAAATATGGAAGTATAGACCAGACCAACAAAATCACACCGTGCGCCAGGATATAGCGATGAATTAAGGAGAATAGATGCCTGATTGCCAGAGTTTTCTAGCACGCAATAAATAGTTTCTCCAGACGAATTAAGAAGATTTGGCTTTGTCGCCACTTCAGCCGCAATATCATAAATTGGTTCAAATTTAAACTGCCAATGTTGGGCATTGTTTGCCCCCGAAGTTTTACTGTTGAAGCGTAGATAAATAAAATTTTCAATGTCTGCGCTTCTGCGAACTATAAAAACGCAAGGCACATGTGTATAGTCATTATCTTGAGCACGTTTCACTTTTAAAACGAACATTGCTGTTCTATATTTCAATCCATTGTCAGCGCTTTTATAGCCCGAACTACGGCGTCCACTTCCGTATTCTTCCTGCCTTCCGCTAACACGTTTAAAAATGCGAGCCTTCAAAGAAAAATCAACAATATTGCATGGAGAAACAGTTTGATAAGATGCTTCTTCTATGCGAACAATGGCTTTGGTATAAAATATATCTTCTCTATAACTAGATAAAACATCATCCCCCGCAATTGGATTAAGGCTAATATAAGAACGTAAGGCATTTTTCTCGTTTTCGGTTATATCGCGCTGATAAACATAACCATAATTGGGAGAAGTCCAATGATCCCTATATTGCTCGTAATAGCTGAAACGTCCTCGATTTATCCATCTATATTTAATACCACTCCTATGTTGACTATAGCCAACAATTTGATAACTAAAAATTCGACCATCATTTAGCAATGCTTGAGCGCTGTTAATTTCTGGACGAGCATCTTGATTTAGTAAATCATTGGTTGTTGTCCTTACGACTTCCCACTGGCGTCTTTTTTCTGCCAATGGAGTGTCGGCTGTAGCATCTTGAGCATTCACTCCCTCAAAACGATCAGTGCCATAAGCAACAGAATGCGCCTTGCCCTGTTCAACTGCTTTTAAATTGACCACCATTGGACCATCAACAATATCTCCACGATTTGCTGAAATTACTTTCAATTTTGTTGAACCAAATTTAAACAAGCCAGAATTGTCAAAAACAGAGGCAAGGACACGCCGTGAATCTTTTGCCTCCTCAGGGGCAAGTCCTTCATCTGCACTAGATGCCTGCAATATCCTAATGGTCACGTTTGTATTGATGGGAATAATTTGACGAGCCGTATAACCATCTTGCCCTGCCACTGACATTTGCACACCATTGATGGCGGCTTCAAAATCACCAACGGCATTTCTAATGAAAATCAAAACATTAATTGGCACCGCCCCATAAATGCCAAATGTATTGGCAGTGGTTGGTGAATAGCAATGACTAAAACCATCAGCAGTGGAATTGGTTTCATTGCGAACTAAATAAGGATTGGCAGAGCCTGGGCCAATTGTCGTTGGGTCCGAAACGGTTAGTCCGTTTAAAGCTGGCCTTACATCACTATTACGAAGAAATCCAGTGTAATTTTGAGCAAAATAAATCCAATAATTTTGCGCCACTAAATCCCTAAGGGCGGTTTGCCCAAAAGCACTTTTTTGCTCATCAATGCGTCCCAGTCCACCAGCACAAAGCGCAAACATTAAACGTACTAATTGACTATTGCCATAGCTCAATACTGCCGACCAAATTAAAGCTGTGGCCACTCGCACGCCACCTTCGGGGTTGGCATCAGTATTGGTATAAACAAGATTAACTGGATCACCATAAGCCGCCAGTTGTTGTTGCGTATCAAAGCCAAAACGAGGGGCAAATAATTCATCACGAGTGGCTGGAACACCCCCGCCAGCCGTGGGAGTGGCAGCACGAATTTGAGGGGCTTGAACAGGTGGAGGCGCAATAAGTGCCGCCACCACTTGAAATACAATGCCAACAACGGCAATAATAATTGCAGCAACTTCCCAGTTTCTAATATCTAACGTTGTGCCTTCTTTTGCGTCTGCATATAATTGTTGCTGTGCGACAAAATCTAAATACTCTTCCTTTGTAATGCCAAGAGCATCAATTAATTGGTATTCATAAGGAAGCAGTTTGTCACGCTTGTCGCTCATTAATCTGCCCAAAAATAATACTTTGGCCGCACCCTTGAGATAGGCGCTGCTACTACCATCTTACTTGGCCCGAGAAATAAACAATTGCCATCGTCCAATACAACAGCCATGGCAAGCAATGAATTGCCGCCTGGTAGGTAAAATACCGCGCCAGGGCGTGGTTCAGTAATTTTTTTGCCAAAACTTAACAACCAACGTAAAATTTTCCGAATGGTTAGCTCTTTCTCTTCATAATCTTGATACACCCATGGATAGGAAGTTTCTAAATGCTTAAGGCCCAGCCGTTTTCTAACTTCCATGCAAAGAAGCCAGCAATCAGTGAAGCCTTCACCATCGCTTGGGCGTGCAGCATATTGATGCTTTAGCCCAATCAGATCGCTGTAATCAATCATCGCAATGAAACGCTTGCGCTTAACGGCAATAATCCTACAAGGCTGCGCGTTAATGTACGTGCTGGAAATTGTGTTCCTACGCTATCCATTGCGCTTCTAAATCTAAGTTCAATAGTGGTATCAGAGAATGCGGCGCCAATACCAATATATCTTTCTTCATAAGTTTTTACTGGAGCAAAATTTGCATTAAGCCATTGCGTAGTTAAAACTAATCGACTAAGCCTATTACCATTGCCCTGTTCAACCAAACGTAGTGCCACTTCTACATTGGGAAACAACACTTGCAATAGTGTATTGTCGCCGCCCAAATTGCTAATTGTCCCTTCCGTACGAAATGGAGCAAAAGAATATAATTGCCCGTCGTAAATTTTGGTTTCGTTAACAAAGAAATTTTGGTAGCGATGGTAAACAGTGTTGGGATCGCTGCCAAGAGTGATGGTATCAGCTTGGTTCATGCCTGCCAAATTAGCTGCCGTAGCAGCCGTATCTGTCATTGCTAAAAGATCAAAATATTGAACAATTCTTAGCGTGGTCATGGTGTAAATTCAGAGCTAAGTTTGACGCTAATTGTGCTTAAATTTCTATAAGTGCTTTCCACTTGAGGGGCTTCATCATAAAACCAAAGCATTTCAGAAGAACTTCCACTCCCAATGCCAAGTTGTTGCAGCACGATAAATGGCGCTCCAGCTTTTAATTGCCTGGTTGTATTTGTACCAGCAGTTAATCCCGCCAATGCTTCATCGGATAATGCAAAGCCCGTGGAATTACCTAACTGCCCGTGATAATGACTATAAATGGCGGCCAATGCGTCTTCGCTCATATTTTCAAACACTAGTTCTAACGTGGCTCCATACGGACGATTGCCAAAACTTCTGCGAATAGTCTTTCCTGATAAAGAACGATAAATTTTTGTTGGATATTCGCCCAGCGTAAAATTACGACGAGTGGGTTTTAATGATGGAAAATTAGCCATGGTAATTAAATGCCAATTCTCCGACGAGTGTTAGGACTTTGTTGAATTTTATCAATGGCTAAATTAGCCCCTTGCCGTGCACCATCTTTTGTGGCAAGCTTTCTAGTCTCCATCATAGCCCTCTCTAGTTGTTCCCTACTCACATATTCCACGTTGTTAATGGTAGTGGTTTCAAAATTCATTGATAACACTTGCGATGCAGCACCACCACCATTGTTGCTATTGCTCATTTTGTCTCTTACGCTATCGCCTTGCATTTGCACGGGAATAGCGCGACCATCGGGAAGAGGAACAATGGCTTCGTTGTATTTTCCTTCGCCCACGAGACCAAGCGTAGGGCCTTGGACAATTCCACCATTCGCAAAAGCCCTGAAGCCTCCAGAAGCAATGCCTCCATCGGCAAAGCCGGTGATAGTGCCAGCCCCAAAGCCCGCTGTAGAACTTAAATTGCCGGAAGCCTTGGTTGCTCCTTCAAGACCCATTCCCCCACCCATGCCCGCAAAAATACGAGCAATGCCAATTGCCACATAAGTGGCAATCATTTGAGAGGCGGCCTGCATTAAAGCTTGCCCAATAGAATTTAAAAATTGACTAAATACTTCTTGGGCTGTGGCAGTGCCTTGCACCATAGAAGCAATGCCTTCGGTCATTAAGGCGCCAAAGGCGCTGCCAATGCCTCCAATGGCGTTTTGAATGCCGCCAAACGTGGCCTGAAGGCGCATGGATTGCGTTTCCAGCTCGGCCATTTGCCTGGCATGTTCTTGTGTTGCTCCTCCTGCAATTTGGTTTTCATAAGTCTGAGCTGCGCTGCCATAAAAACCTGCCATTAAGCCGGTGCCCATGGCTTCAATTTCTGCTTTGGCTTTTGCTAGTTCTGATTCTTGTTCCAGTAGTCGATTGTTTTCTATGCGAAGAGCGATAATTTCTTCATATTGTTTGATTTTGTCGGCAACTAAATCAAACTCTTCCTGATCTAAATCTTTAAATTTTTCTCCCACAATAATTGCAGCTTCTTCGGCTGCAGTGAGTTGTAGTCTTCCTTCTCGATAGGCCTTGATTTGCGTTTGTGATTTTGACAAAGCAAGTGTTTCATCGCGAATGCCCTCACTAATTGGTTTTTCTAAATCAAAAATTGATTTTTGAACAGCAAGGTTATATTTATTTCGCGCTAATACAAGGGTATTTTCATATTTATTCCGTAAATCTGCTTGTTTTAATGCCTTGTCTCCTGCTGATAAATTTTCATCGCTTAAACGAGCTAGGGCCACCCGCAATTGTTCGGCGGCAACTTTTTTGGAAGTTTCAAGATCAATCGCTGCCACGCCAAGATCATATTGACGTTCTGTAATTTGTTTTGCCAAATATAAAGATTGTAAATTATCTTTTTCTTTTTGCCCAATATCAGATAGGGAATCTGACATGTCTTGATAATATTCTTTAATTTTCCTGTTGCGACCTTCACTTTCGCTTGGGGGAATGGTTCCCAAAGAAGGAGGAGCCATTGTTTGTTTTTCTTCTGCCAATTGTGTTTGTCTAAATCTTGATTCAGCAGCAAATTGCTCTTGCTGTTGAATCAAGCCAGGTATCATTGTTTTCTCTATAAACTTTCTTCCCGTTAAGCCTGTTTGCACTGGAATGCCAGCGGCTTCAAAGCGGCTGGCCATTTCAGGAGATACTGCTACATTTCGCTTGCCAAGTTTATTGGTTGATTGTCCCATTAAAGATTGCAAGTCCCTAATGTTTCGTTCACGGGCAAACTGTTCCGTCCGGGCTTCCGTTGCAGACATGCTGCGAATAGCTTGCGCAGCCCCAGCGGCTCTAAGTTTGGTTTCTTCTAAACGTTGATTAAGCGACATAAAACGCTCAATCAATGCACTAATTCCAGCCAGCACAAGACCAACGCCAGTAGAAGCAAAAAATGTACGAAGAGTTAAACCAGCCGTGCGAATAGACGCGGCAGTGACTTGCGCTGTATTGCCAGTGGCTGCCATCATTCCACGGAAAGCCGTTAATGTACTGGTGCCCGCTAATACGCGAGCATTAAAAATTAATAATTGCGCGGCATTGGAAATCCACAGGCCACGCATCACATTAAGAGCTATGTTTAATGGCAAAACAATCGTATAAATTCTTGCTAAATATCCAACAACTGGATTGCCAGCAATTTGTAATAAAATTTTCGATGCCTCTAGCGCAATCTTCCCAAATGCACTAAATTGTTGAATCAATGCAGACAGGTTGGTTCTAATTCCATCAAAGGCTGGACGTAGACGTTCCAGTTCTTGTGCTAAAGCAAAGCCACCAGCAGTGCGTGCTTGTGTGCCCGTAAAAAAGGAATTTACGCCATCTGCCACTTGACGAATGCCCTGTGTCATGGGCGTAACTACGCTATTTAAAAAGCCCACTGCAACAGGTTCAAAAGCTTCATATAGAAGCTTGAGTGAATTTTGCATACGATTGATGCTGCCTTGGAATGTACGAGCCGCACCTTCCGCCCCCGGCCCAAATTCTTGAGTCATCACCACGCCAACATTTTTAAGCAATCCAACCATTGCTTCGCCCTTGTAGCGACCTTCTTCCAATGCAGCAGAAAAATCTTGAATTGCTTTTGGCCCTTTAAATCCTGCAGCTTCGGCAAAAATGGCCATTGCCCCAGGCAATACATCACCTAATTGCCCTTTAAGCTCTTCACTCATTACTTGTCCTTTGCTTGCCATTTGAGCAAAAGCATAATTAACGCGATCCACCTTGTCAGCGCTCATACCAAAAGTGGCTGCAGCTTGGCTAATTCCAGTGAACAATTGTCTAATTTCTTCCCCCTGGAAACCTGCTGGAGCCATAGAAGCATAAAGCTTTGTAAAACCATCGCGAGCCGATTGAAGCGGAATATTGTATTGATCAACCAAGTCAAGAATAAGTTTATTGGAAGCTGCGGCTTCCTCCGCCGAAGGCGAAACGGCATTTAATGTATTTCTAAAACTTTGTAGCTGACCAACCGCTTGTCCCACTTCTCCAGGAAATGATTGAATAAAGGCCAATGCTTTATAAGCAGTGCCAAATAACAACACTTGCTTAGCCGCAAATGCAAATTCAGCACCAAGTTCACGAATGGTTCCTGCACCGGGAAGGTTGATTCCGCCAAAGCCGCCAAAACCTCCTCCTTGACCGCCACCGCCGCCGCCAGCACCACCGCCGCCAGCAAACATGCTCGTGCGTGGATTAATTGTTAATGGAGTGGATGGCCCCATCATCCCAGCCATAGGGAATTGCCCCATGCTGCCCATTGTCGGCTTGGCCATTTGATAAGCCATACCGGGAATTGTTCCCTGCAAGGCAACGCCAGTTGCCGCAAAAATGCCAGCGGCTCCAGGTGTTTTGGCAAAGCCGCTAGGGGTTTGCTGGCGTGGAGCCATGAAAGGCTCATAGCCTGCTCCGCCATACATGCCTCGCGAGCCACGCGCCCATGGCTCTTTACTACCCATCGGCAATGGTCCAATAGGTGATTTATATTGTGCCTCAAAACGTCGTAACGACATTTGAGCATTGCCCAAAATATTCTCCATCGCTTGCTGCGATAGATCGTTCATTAATTTATCAATTAAAGAACCCTTCTTTAAACGCGAAACTCCGCTAATACTTTCTGACTTTGCCAGTCCTTGCAGTTGTTTAACTGTTAATTCTTCAAGGGCATTTTTTAAACGAGTGGATCGTCCCACGCCAACAAAGCCACCGCCTCCAGAAAGTCCTTGGGAGCGCATGTATTCCATAAGGCCAGCGGCCCCTTGGCCGCTGGCCGCAAAACCTCCAGTGCCAGTTTTTAATTTTCCGCCAAGTTCACCAAGCTTTCTTGCTAATGTTTCCGCTTTCGCAATTTCGGCAGAAAGATTAGTTTCAATAGTTAATCGATAATTTCTCCTTCTAATATTTGCTCCCAATGCATTGAGTTCATTTTGAATGGAACGCCGATCAAACTTAACTTGCACGGGAATGTTATAGCCCGCCGCTGCTTGCCCAAGTCCTGCTAATTGCTGCCTAAAAAATCCTAGGTCAAGACTTACCTTAAGCTTAAGTTCGGCGTCTTGAGCCATCTTGCTTATCCAGATACTTTTCCTTTCATTCTATAATCATTCACCATTATTACGACCAGCAAACGCTTTGATTTCATCAGCCATTAAAGCAATCACCCTCCCATCTATCAATCTTGTCTTCATCAATTTTTGAAGAACAATTAAACTTGCGTCAGTAACGCCACCTTCTTTTTTAATGCTCTTAGTGTCAAACGGCAAGAAATCTTCAGGCTTAATCTTGCTTTTCTTGCCAGCCATCATGCCAGCAACCATTGTGCCCATCTTGGCAATAGCAATGCTCTTAATGTTGTATTTTGTAATATCGTGCTTATCCAAATACAGCAACGCTTTTCTTAAATCAGATATTTTTTGACGCCCAAAATTCTTCGCTGACCATCTATCGTCTTTAAGGTCTGACGATGAAAGGCGAAAATAAAGCTCGTTCCATGGCGTAAGATTACGCAACGTTGAGCGAGCTTGTGCTTCAGTGCGTTCTGTTATTGAGGGCCATTCCTCTTCGGAGCTTTTTTTGCGCTTGCAGCCTCCTTTGCCTCAGCGTCTTGTTCAGCGGCAATAAACTCCACCATCTTTGCAATGGCCTTGCGTGGCAATGCTTTGGTATCTTCCAGCTCCCAATCAG
>Ga0194115_10004350_pt1 | contig 15303 bp, 13 predicted proteins | sample TA2MahsurfametaG_3_FD_148656 | JGI IMG/M metagenome (GOLD analysis project Ga0194115, IMG submission 148656) | Freshwater microbial communities from Lake Tanganyika, Tanzania - TA2015002 Mahale S4 surface | ecosystem: Environmental > Aquatic > Freshwater > Lake | place: Tanzania: Lake...
GATTGAGCTCCCTAATGTGTGGGAGTAGGCAAGTCGCAAACATATGCATATGATATGCAACTTGAGGGGACCGTTTCAGTATAGAGGTAGTGGGTTCGTTCCGAACCCTGGGTAGGTACCTGCCGTCTGTTGGGCAGGTACCGTCCTACGCGCGTAAGCTCATAATATGGAATTGTTACGAATCATACGACGTTGTCAATAGGAATGCGGTAGCCAAGGACAAAGCTCGAGAATTGGATTTTGGGGTCCCAAGTTGTTCCGTGGTTTCGCCTTCGTGTCGTATTGGTTGTCAGGCTTGTGAGAGAATCAGTACACATAATGGTGTTTTCACGTTCTCATAATCGAGTGGTCCCGTTGTCTTAATTGAGAAGCAAATCTTCAATTAACACCATTCAGGAAAGACGGGGTCGTGTCAAATGTGTTTGACCGTAAAACCACGATTTGGTTTCGACATGTCTCCAGATTTGGATCTTGGCTACCTGCATCCTTTGATTTGGATACAAACTACGAAGCAAACACGCTTGCAGATGTAGCGGTAGTCCTTCCACGTTCGACCCAATGACGTAGGCAATCGTGCCAAAAAGTTCTATCACCGCAACCGACACAGTTCCATCGCCTACTGGCGCCTGCCCACGAGCCGGTGACCTAAGTCTGGTCACAATTTGACATTCGTCTCATCCACACCACCACTTCTTTGCCTGCTTAGAAGAGAAGAAAATGCGTGGCTCCAACAAAGGAATCAACGATCCCGCTACGGACAATCCCGAAGATCCCGTGTATCTAGAAGATTCCGAGGACTTCAAGGCTCCGAACAAGGCACGATACGCACGTGTTGTTGCGTTGACGTTGGGCTTCTTGTCGCTCATTTCCATAGGTATTGGTATCTACTTGTTCTTGCATAGGAATGGCTACAAATTCAGAAAGGACAGATTACAGCATGAAAATTTTCAAGGAACAGTCTCCTCTCAGACGATGGCAGAACACAGCAGTCCTGACGATTGTTGGTTAGCCCTTCATGGGAAGGTATATGATTTGACAGAATATGCACCCATCCATCCTGGCCCATCCTCGCTCATCACTATGCATTGAGGAGCGGATTCTACTGCGGCCTTCGACTCTGAGCACCCGTTGTCGTACCTTCCAATTGTCGACAAGTACCTTCTTGGGACGTTGATCGAGGGCGACCAGGTTGTGGAACAAGCACAAGCCGAGACACAGTCACCCGTGGCTGCTCCAACATCTCAGTCTGTGATACCAGTCAGTGTGGACAGCTGCGAAATGCAACGATATACAACTGCCGACCTTGCTGAACACAATGATGAAACGTCCCGTTGGTACAGTCTTTACGGGGTCGTCTACGACTTCACTGCCTACATGGATATGCACCCTGGTGGGGCTGCTAGTATCCTGTGGTCCTGTGGAACGATCGCGACAGAAGCGTTTGAGATGATAAACAAACACTATGTGAATCTTCTTCTCAATGGAGGATTTTCGGATTACATCATTGGCCGGCAGGGCAGCACAAGCGGTGTTGAAATGGTCCCCTGTGATGAGGTTGAGTCGGTAGCCGTCGATCTTCTTGGTCGTCGTCACCAGTAGATCTTCTCCCGCACATGATACTTTGCACACTATGACGATGTCTGGCTGGACTGTGTCATCATTCGCTTATGAATATCTCTAGAGATTCAACACTCACCACATACTACTTCGATGTGACGACATGGACTTGTGCTGGACAGGTAGGCGCCTAGATGTCAGCCTTCAGTTTCATGAAATAGACTTGGCTGTAACGCATTGTTTGAGTCGTTTTGGACTAAGCGGTTATAGCAACAGTGGACTTACGTAACTGTAAGTTCAGTTCGTTTTGCATATGGCTCGGGTGGCACCGTACAGTCGTCTTGCATGGTGGGTCGTTTTTCCGTACCTATTCGTAGTGGCTGAAGTGTTCTTGAACCGTCGACCCCCCAGGCCCCACCCTCACCGGCTCTAGCAACGATTTCGTGTCCATTGTTCTCGTTTCCGGAGGCATCCACCCCTTCAGTGTAGCGGCTGCGATACTGGCGGTCGACGGCGCAAAATGTTCCCGTTGCAGATCGAAGAAAACGAAATCATCGCCACAGCTAACACTTGTGCTGAATGTTTCAAGCATGCATCTTGAAGCGCAGACATCAAGGATGATGGGCCGCATTCAATGACCGCTACATTCCTTTCTCCCAAAGCGATAGCTGCTTGTTTGATATCTTCAAAGATCTTGTCCAAATTTGGTCGACTGTGCTAGACATTGTACGGTACTCTTCTACCTCACTCATCAACAGTCTCAACATTGTCACGCTCCGTAGGAACCCTACAGGAGGATAGTCGTGAATTTCCGATTCTCGGCGAGTTGTACGAGTTTGTCTGTCCAATCTCCTAGTCTTCAAATTTGCAACGTTACGCATTCTTCATGCGGAGCTGGGGAAACACCCCGTCCGGTTCTACCGTAGCACGGCGATCCAAATTTCGGCGCAGTGCAGAACGTGTGACATGTGAGTTTTGCCCCCGATTTGCTGTTTTCGAACGAGAATTCGGCATCGTTCAGATTGTTTCGAAAACAGTGGACGATACACTGTACAGAAACGACATTACAAACATATTGCTCTGTAGAATGACGTCGTAGGAGTAGCTTCCTTCCGTATTCAGTTTAGCATTCAGAAGCAGGCGTCATACGACTTTTCGAAGCCTCTAGGAGGCATCCAATAGTTCGTTTTGTAGTGGCTGTGATACCAATTGATATTTCAAGATTCTTCAAATCTCATTTCGATTCCCGGGACTATAGGGCAAAATGTTCCTTGTGCAGATCGAAGAACACGTAATCATCGCCACAGCTCACGACCGATGCTGAATGTTTCAAACATGCATCTTGAAGAGCAGACATCAAGGATGATGGACCGCAGCCAATCACTGCTACATTCCTTTCTCCCAAAGCGATCGCTGCTTGTTTGAAATCTTCAAAGATCTTGTCCAGATTTGGTCGACTTTGATAGACATTGTACGGTACTCGTCTACCACTCTCATCAACAGTCTTTACATCGTCACCACTACTTCGGGTGCAGTAGACATCGACTTGGACGACTGCCGGTCGACGTAGTGTTCCGGGCCGGTTCCTCTCTTCTGCAGGTAATTCTGTTTCCTCCCCAGATTGAGCAAAAAAGCTACTAGATACACTCATCGGGGATGATCCATCGCCAAGGCGGATCGACTCACGAAAGGTGTCACTTCGTCTGACCATACGTCGATATTCTGGGCTGGAAGTCGAATAGTCATCGTCTGGTTCTTGTTCAAGCAGCAAGGGAGGAATGTCATCGACAATCGCGAGGTCACGAACGGTCCAAACAAACCGTAGTTGCTTCAGATTGCGTCCTTCCGTACGATGAGAGTGAAGCAAGTCCTTACCGATCGACTGACATGGAGTGACCCCAATACCACCACTCACACATAGGACCAGTTTATACTTCTCATCATCATCGAGGCCTATCGATGAGGCCCCGTAGGGACCCTCCAGTAGGATAGTCGTGAATTTTCGTTTCTCGGCGAGTTGTACGAGTTTGTCTGTCCAATCTCCCAGTCTTCGTATATGCAACGTTACACATTCTTCATGTGGAGCCGAGGAAATACTGAATGGGTGGAATTCCATTGCATTGATCGCAGGAATAGCAATCCGAACAAATTGTCCTGCCTTATATGTGAAGCCTGGAGGTTTACTGATTATGACTTCCACGGCAGGCTCATGTGGTTGCATGTCCTTCCATTTCCGCATACCGATAATCCGGATTCTGGCTTTCGTTTTGTTCTGAATGGCGAGAATTGCATATCGAATGAACAGGTCGAAACTCCACCAGATTGCAACGAAAGCAGTAGATGATACACTGTGAAGGAACAACATAACCACCACGGTGATACCCAGAATGATGTGCGTAAAGTACCACACATTGAACATGAAACGCCGAAGAATCGGAAGACTGCTCAGAAGGACGGTAGCCGCGGCCGCTATCAGGAGTACGGTTCCCGACCAGTTGATCTGGCCATCCCAAATAAACTGACCAAGCTTCACTTCGGTAGAAGTTTCACCATCGTTATTGTCTTCCAGCCACCTACGATTGCCGCCTTTTCCAAGCTGGTAGGATACATATCCATGACAAAGGCCTAAACCGACTGCTGTCAAGCCGGATAGCCAATGTAACCCTATTAAGCGTTCATATGGAATCCCCAGAAGGAAGGAAAAGGGAGAGTTGGCTTTTGATGCTGTGACGAATGTGTAATACATCGCATAGGACGCCATAGTCCCACTCGCCGCGACAGACGGGACGACGAAGGTGTAATGAATTCCTCTCAAAGAAAAGACCAACAACGGAACAAGGAGTACCAGATCTCCGAATGTGATATTCGAAATATCATTGGGGACTACCCTAGCGAGGATGCGGGGGATCACTGTGGTCCTCATCGGCGACGCGAGGAAATCCCGTAGTCGATACAACGACCCGGCGATGGTATCGATACTGTCAATGCAAGTCAATTTGACAATCAAACTCCATAGTGGTGTCTCAAGGTAGGCCGTCGAAAAGGGCTTGTAACTCCGCGGTGGGATTGTCCGAGTAGTAGTCGAAGCAACTTTGTTGTTGTTGACAAAATTGGATTCTTTGCGATGCCCCATCGTCTCTATCGATGGAACTGAATAGAAAATGGACTCTTGTAGGATACGGGTAGATGGCTCAATGGGAGCAACAGTCAGTTCTCGGATTTTCCTTCTTGTTTTTGAGGTCTCAAATCACACAGTTTCGATACACCAGTGAAAATGGGCGCTCACGCGGGATCATTCACGATTCACGAGTCGTACCGTCGATCTCAACCTTTGGATTTCAAATATTCTTTATTTATGGACTTTCTCGACCGGAGAAACGATTTGAATGGAATGTTCCATAGATACATATGTGTAGCTTGTCCAGCTCAGCATGTGGATTCATCACATACAGTGCCATCAAATCGTGCCAAAAACCCAAAAAGCGAAGGATTTCACAGTCAAGACCATCTCACTTGTCCCATCATTTGTTTTCATACTAGGCAAGCCGCGTTCCTCTCCATCCACGGACAGGTACTGTGTGTACCACCAGGAGAGCACGACGTCAACTTTAACTCATCCAAGAGTAGAAAAATCATTCTTATTAGACTAGACCGACGGAAAATGAGGTATCCCTACAGAGTTGTTCATCCTAACTAGATCCTGTGTATCCTCTAAAGACAGTAAAGGATTTGGAGCTCCAAAGGACCGTAGGTATGCCGAACATTATCTGTCATTGGAACTTGGACGGGAGACGGAGTGGTCGAAGCCGAAAGTTGAGACGATACACTCTACTCCGCCACCGGTAATCCCAGAATCCACGTCTCCACACCCCCTATTGTGTTGTGTTGTTCCATTTTCGATTGTTGAATAATAGTGTTCGGATAGTCGTACTAGTCGACTTCCGTCGAAAGTTACAGTGACCGGCAGGTTTGTCCTGTACCGGGTGAACGCCACCTACAGTACTAGTAGCGCCGTGGGGGCTTAGGTCGGAAGGCGTATATGTATTCAAATCGTGCCAAGAAAGAAAAGCGGAAGATTTCACAGTTGCGCCCTCCCTATTTTTTGGCGAGACTCTTTTTGAGCTGAGCGGACGAGGTGTTCCGCGATGCCAACGCATTCTACAATCACGGATCAGTGCACCTCTCAATTCTGGTAGTAACAACAGCACGACCTTGGAGTGAAAGTAATCCAAAAATAGAAATATCCTCATTACACGGTCGACAGAAATGAGTGACCCCAACAAAGTGATTGATGATGATAACGAAGATCCTGTATATGTTGAAGACAGTGAGGACTTTCGTTCTCCAAAGGGTGGTCGATATCGTCGATTAGTCGCATTGACGGTCGGTCTACTGTTACTTGTTGCGACGGGGATTGGGATCTATTTCTTCCTAGATAAGAATGGATACAAATTAAGGAAGGATAAATTGAAGAATGAAAATTTTCAGGGCACAGTATCCTCATCGAAGATAACAGAACATAACAATCCAAATGATTGTTGGTTAGCCCTTCATGGGAAGGTCTATGATTTGACAGACTATGCACCACTCCATCCTGGATCACCCGAATTGATCACCACACATTGTGGAACAGATGCCACGGTGGCATTTGATACTGAGCACCCCTTGTCATACCTACCAATCGTTGACCAGTACCTGATTGGAACTTGGACGGAAGACGGGGTAGTGGAAGCTGAAGTTGAGACGACACAACCTACTCCGACACCGGTCATCACACCAGAATCCACTACTGAAACACCTAGTGTTACTCCATTGTCTCCAGTATCTGCGGTACCAATAATGATGGATGGATGTGAGATGCAACGATATACACTTGCCGACCTTGCAGAACATAGTGATGAAGATTCCTGTTGGTATGGTCTGTATGGGGTCATCTATGACTTTACAGACTTTGTCGATTTACACCCCGGGGGACGGGGGAATATCCTATGGAAATGTGGGACCGATGCCACGGAGGCCTTTGAGATGGAAGACAAACATGATGTGAAGCTTCTTCTATGGGGGGAATATTGGGAATACATCATCGGTCGACAGGGCGATACGAGTGGGATTGAGATCGTCCCCTGTGATGAGGTAAACTTTGTCGCAGCGGGGTACACTTTTGACGATGATATGACTTGGGAATCCACTGAAATTAGTACCCCGTCTCCATCTCCAGTCATGACTACCATAGATGGGTGTGAGATGGACCGATATACCGTGACAGATATTGCAGAACACAACGATGCGTCGTCCTGCTGGTACGGTCTGTACGGAGTCGTTTATGACTTTACAGACTTTGTGGATCTACATCCTGGTGGTCGTAGTAATATCCTATGGGCATGTGGGACCGATGCCACCGAAGCCTTTGAAATGGAAGACGAACATGACGTGAATCTTCTTCTGAGGGGGGGATATTCCGATTACATTATCGGTCGACAGGGTAGTATCAGTGGGATTGAAATCGTCCCCTGTGATGAAGTCGACTTGGTAGCAGCTGGTCTTTCTGGTCTGGATATCCGCCAATAAAACCAAAAAAACCCATTCGTTGTTTGTGGGTGGTGTGGCGTGAAATGTTTGTGCGAAAAAATAAGTTATTGGAATGCCGGGTCCTCATTCTTTCTGGATGGAAAATTTGTAGAATATGTAATTTTGCGGTTACCGTATGGATGGTCGTTTGGGTAGTTGTTCCGATTAGACTTGTATCCTCTTGTTCTTCTTCCAATGTCGGGCCGGTACGGGTTGTAAGTATTGGCCAATGAATGAACAATGGATTGCGACGGTACTACTACGAAAATGATACTACTACCGCATATTAGGCGACGGGTAGGATATCTTCGAGCTAGAGTCGATGCTTGCTATCTTGGGAGCTCGTATGTATGTATGTTAGCTGTGTATACATAGGAAGAGACCGATGGAATCTATGATGTGTACATATCTATGATACGACGGCAACGAAGGGACGTATTTGACCATTTGGACTAAAGTTGTGGTCGAAGGACTCCATGGACTGAACGAACCGTGATGACGTTCAATGCGGACGAACCCCTTTCCGGGACAACCTCTTCAGCGATCGGATTTTTGAATCTAGGATGTGACACGATTGTTCTGCATAACCCGGATACACTACACAGACACTCAGGAGTGCTGGGTTTCGTCTCCAACAAAAAATTTTAGCTTCCAGGAGCGAGGAAAATCGTCATTCTCCGTGCAACACAAGAATCGACTTTCGTCTTTGGTCTCCCTTGACGACTCGACATCACCGAACCCCCCCTGGGCGGCTCCACCCCTCAACCAAAAAACCGTTCCATCTTCTTCATCCTGGCACCAAGACTTGCCACCGATGGCAGCTAGTGGTAATGTACGTCTGTAGTCTTTCACGATGACAATGATATCTATGTTTTGACGTGAAACGAGGAGTTGAAATCCACATTGAGGGACTAGTGCAATCTTCTGTAGAGGCAGTGAAGAGTGAATGGCCTTTGAGTCGTTTCGATGTCGAATTGTTCTTTGGTGGCTTTCCTACTCGCATTCCCACTGGGATCAATGGAGAATGAAACGAAGTAGTTTCCGGATGATATGCTCGTTGCACCACACCATGCCCCTTTGTTACGGGTCGGCTGGGCTATTTGTTCTCCATAGGTTGTGGTCTCTTCTTATCAAGGTCGCTACACGGACTAGGGGATCAATTCGTTGCCAATTTTGCACCCAAAACGGTACCGGGTTCTAGGCTCCTGACACTGCCTCTCTCTTTCTTGTCATTCATTCCTCCAGAAACTCGTCGTACCCCATCTATTGCCAGAATCACCAGTGAAGGACGACGATGAAGACGATCATCAATCTGTCACGTCAGCAATTGAGGATTCTCCGAAACGGGGAAGGAAGGTCAAACGTGACCACAAGGAGTCATTAATCAAGGCACCTCAGGCACCTAAACGATTTAAGAGTAGCTACATTTGTTTCTTTATGTCACAACAACCACATATCAAACAAGAACTTGGTGAGACGGCATCGGTATCAGACATTTCAAAACGATCCGCAGAACTTTGGCGGAATCTTCCTCCCGAAGAGCGGGTACACTGGGATGACGTCGCCGCCAAGGATAAGCATCGATACTTGATGGAAAAATCACAGTATACCGGACCGTGGCAAGTAACGAAGAAGAAGATCAAGAAAGATCCAAGTGCTCCCAAACGTCCCATGTCTGCCTTCCTTCATTTTTCACTTGGTCGTCGGCAGTCCATCAGAGATCAGAATCCAGACATGGTAAATACAGAGGTGTCACGAGTGCTGGGAGAACAGTGGCGGAATGCGACAGAGGAAGAGAAGGAACCCTTCATACAACGGGAAAAGATAGAACGGGAACGGTACAAGACGGCGATTGCAGAATGGCGAACTGAAAATGAACACAAGAAGAAGCAGCATCATCATCAACATGGGGGGGAGGAGCGTGGTGGCTTTCACCAAGGATCGCATCAGTATCCTCATCGACCGGCGGTGCCATATAGCTCACAAGATATCATCGGTGAAGGACAGCAACAAAGTACATACCACCAGTCTTCCTTGAGTTATGGCCATGGATCGACGACGTATGGAATACAACCGAACTCTCCACTCCACCAGCAATACCCGCAGAATCCATCTCCGTACCTAGGTATGTATATTGTGCTTTTTCCTCTTGATCTTGTGTCGTGATTGGACCATACGTATTCACTTACTTTGACATTTGCGTCAGGCGCTCCAGACAATCAGTATGCCAATGGACTCACTACTCAAGAGGGTCCGACACAGTTTTCCAGCAGTGGGAAGGGTCCCATGATTCTTGTTCCAAACGGAATGCCCCATACCGTGATTCCACCTACTAGACTCCCAATTATATTGGGACCGACTGGAATGCCACGATTTATGATGACGCCACAACAGCAGCAGACTGTGCCAACATCATCATCGGAGAGTGGTAGTAGTAGTAGTTTGCTGCCCATCGTACAACAACAACAACATCACACGCACTCCTATAGTAGTATACCCCCCACACCGGGCATGGAAACCAATGAAGCAGTACAGGATCATCAATCCAATTCTCAAAGTTTTGATTTTTTGGTGGAACGAATCTCGGAGTAGTATGCCGAGTAAACATTCTTACACGACTTTTGAACAAAATTCTTAGGCAATCCATTACCCCCTTTCCGTCATACCCTTCCACTTTAGGTCTTCACTAATGGCGTAGATTTATGGCTACAGAAATTCTCATGTTGGAACTTGGCCCTTGTCTGATGGAATCGCTTTCCACAAAACGAACAAGGATAGGTCTCCACCGTGACGGACGGTCGAAAGTCATCAAGATGTGTTATCTCTCCCTCGATACTCTGCGACACAATGGCTCCACAAATAGTACACGTATGAATTTCATTCTTGGAAGGATCCTGTACGGTACTATTGTTGCCGTCGTCATCCTTGTCGTCGTCATGGTTTTCGGAATTCCGGTCCATTATCATCGCCGGGTTCGTCGTCGTCGTCATGGTCGGGGTGCTGGTACAATAATGAGGAGAGATATCCTTATGAAGGGCGGAATGCTTTGCACGTTGATGATCTATCAAGGCTTGTTCGGTTTCAAAGCACCGTCCTTCACCCGTTTCAGTCCTACATTGGACACATTCAAACATTAGACTAGGTTTCGATCGTTTGGATGATACTCCTCCATCAGGGTGACGATCACGGACATGACATTTCAAGGACCGTTCCTCCTTAAACTCTCGATCACAGAATGGACAGGAAAGTAATCGAGTTGTTTGATGGGTAGAGGGTTGTGGTACTGGCGAATCATTCGTAGTCGATTCTCTCGTCGATATATTCTGATTCCAAGATAGGATACCATGTGATAAGAAGAGTTGAAGTGCATTATCTGGAATATCCGTCTTCCTCCTCCTTGAAAATATAAAGGTTTCACTCCCACCGGTACGAGAATCAAAGGATTTCCCCGTCTGATGACGACGAAAATGATAGGATGGATTTTCAACTGGAGGTGGAATGAAAGGCATACGTTGTAACAATACAAGTCCCTGCTTCTCTGCTGCCTCTAAACACTTCCAACGTTCACATTGTCCGACGGCTAACGAAAGATGGACGAAACTCGTTGTTGTTGTTCCCGTTGTGGATGTTGTGTCGTCGTTCATCCAACCGTTGACACAGGAATGAAAGAAGTGACATAGGAATCGACTATGAAGTATGGAATCCTCTATCCCCAAATGTGGATGATGGAACATGACATGATCGACGTGATGGATTGATTCTGGTAGGTTTGTCGGTTTGGTCGTCGTGTCACGAATAGCGTTGATCCCATGTAGGATGGAAACATCAAGACTGGAAGACTTTAGGCTATCAAGTCTTCCAAGTACAAAGGGAGAATCTTTATATTTTTCAAAAAGTTCTTCTCTACTATCGATTCCGGAAGCGATGAGTCGAATAGTCGTTTTGGTGGCGGCGGTGGCATTAGTAGTATGTTCTTTGATGTTGTTGTTATTGTTGGTTGGGGGTCGAGTGGATAAGTATCTTGCCAAATCGCATGAATAAGTGAAATCTCCATCTCCAAGAGATAAAATTGTGATGACCGTACCGTCACTAGGACCCATGATTAACATAAAATTTGGAAATCAACAATGGGGCTTTCGCATTGTGTGTGTTCATGCACAGTGGTGGATCATCATCGTCATCCACAGAAACCTCTCATTTGTGAAATGTGATACTGTAGTTTCACGTCGTCGGTGGCTGGAATCGTTTACAGCGCGAGTCTTGAGTCGATCGGATCAACTCGGCGCTCGAACCAAAATCTCGATAGGTATGTATGCACAGTCATAAGCTGCAAGGCACCCTGGGGTATCGTGAAGAACTTTCGTGACCACCTAAAGACCAGGGACACTCCAAGGCGAAGAAAGGAATCAATCTAGTTGACGGTGAATAAGAATCTTGAAAGCGCAATCGGTGACCGATGAAAAACGAGACAGTCGAGCAATACGATCCCATTGCGGAAAGGGAGCGGGCGCATAACGACATTAACCGCAAGCCCAAAAAACGGAAGGCGACCCTGATTCCCATGTATACTGCCTCATTTTGAGTCTCTAGAATTCCTACAACATATGCTGTGCCCAACAGGTGCATTGAATCGGAAGACTGCCTCCTGCCCTGTCGATCCAGCTTGGCATTCATGCATCCCTTGCATCCCTTGCCTCCCATTTGTGTCTGTCGTTTCAACATGGGCACCTCACGAGTTCTCTGTACAGATGGACTAAATCGACCATGACATCCTTGCACTCTTGTATGGCATGTATCCCATAGACAGCTTTAGACTGCATCAGGATCGCTCTACTCTTCCATTCCGTCGCTCGATGATGGGATGGTGGAGGGGACTGTACGCTGACATGGATACCATACCGGGTGTGGACGGGTGTCGTCGAATACACCGTGGTCAACCGTCACGGTAGACGTCTCCGCATCAAACCGAACTTGATCTACAAACTTGTGCCCAATCAGTAGATGATCCAAGGGGTACCGTACCTGAGAGAATACTGGTGAACCTGTGTTTTCCTGTGTGCCATTGATACACGTATCAAAGGCGAAAATCTTATTTCCTGGAAAGACCTGAAAATCTAAACCGAATAATGGACTAGTCTCATCAATCTTGTGCCGAAGTGTCCATACGATTTCATCAAGTTTCATATGGGAATTATGGATCAGAACAAGATCATGGGTCTGAGCAAGGAACTGTTCGTTTCCATTCTCATCGATGTACTCTGTACGGTAGCTGTACGTTAACCGGGCGTGTAGATCGAGGAGATTATTCGCTGATCCGTCTTCATTTCCTACACGAAGTTCCAAACAGGGGACACCATTGATATTGGACAACGTTATCACGTCACTGAACTTGATTTTCGCACTAGGTGCAATAAATTTCAGCAGTAGCAGGCCTCCATAGACGGCGTTTAGCATCATACTCAACAGACTGATCATGACCACCAGGAAATTTGCATAGAAGCCCTTCGGTACGTATCCTTTGTAACCGACCATATAGAAATTAGAATAAATTCAATTACCCAGTGTGCAGCACGATTTCATCATACCAGTAGACGTGAAATATTCGCTTACCTCCATACCCTATAGTCGCCAATGTCTGGACAGAAAAATCAAAAACTTGGGCAAACGTTAAAGACGGATTGTCACAGCATCGTCCCTCTTGGATACTCCATAGTCCCGCAAATAGAACATTCATGGCAAGAAATATTACAAAGTACAAGATTATAATCTGCAACACGCTGTACCGCATAATGTACCAACGAAATCGAATTTCTAACGATGAACCTCTTGCATTCTCCGACTGGTACGTGTGAGTCTGACGTTTCATAGGTTTACTATTTAGGTTTTCTCGTAGTTCGAATGTCGCCTCGTGACCGTCAACAATTCCAGTAATCGTCGTGCTGCCCACCTCTGCACCTTTCATAAAGATCGAGTTGGCATGATGAATCGACCCTGCAGAGGCAGTGACTCCTCGATGGTACTGACTGCTTTGTCGTAAGTAGGAGCGGAGGCTCCATGGCGACGCACCAGATGCAAACCGTTTCTTGTTCCCGTCCAATGTATACCCTTCACCTATCTTCATCCTGACAATGACGGCAATACGCTGCGACTTGAGTGGGTAGGTTGGGTGTCCATCGACCTTGGCGTGTCATTTTCACTGTCCACACTCCGACGAGATGGAATCTTTGGTGACACCAGACAAGAACTCCTAGAATTGACCCAAACGACTTGAAGCTACTGTTTGCTGCACGATGTGTATATACTGTGGTATGGTTGTCTAATTGGGATAGCATCTTTGGCGGACTATCATCTTCCTATACTCAAGAAGGAAAGACGACTATCAAGTATCAAGGCGAGAGGCATACTTGAACTCAACCCATACGAAAAATTTAATCCCATACCTCTTACTTTACAAACGAAGAGGATTTCAGGTCTATTTCTTGTGACCAGTTTGTGTTTTGCGAAATGTCCCTCTCATACTCGACCCCCGCTTTGTGCCAACCTCATACCGGTTTCGCAGTAGGCCATAGATCTCGGACAAGAAACACGCACTATTGATTGAAAATTCCGGAAAAGGGCCTGTGACTCGCACCTGCGAGGGGAAACTTGGGCTTAAACAAAATATTATCCATCTTGGGGACCCATCGGTTCGCTCGCAAACATATATAGTACTGTAGCAGTCAGCTTCCGAATACCGCTCACGCCATGAAAAGGACCTCTATCTAATAATTGTGGTGCACGTGCCAAAAAAGGGGCCTTGTTTGGCGCCATCTTCGTCTTGCTACCCATAAATAGGAGGAGTGTAGTGTAATTTTTGGCGTGAGCGAAAATCGGAAACCATACATATTTGCTCCCCTCGACGCGCGAAACGATTGGTCCGGAACCTAGATACTTTTTTGTTTAACTGCCAAAATTCCCCGAAATAGAGGCCACCTCGCCTCTATGTATCACGTGTGAGTCACAGACTTTTCACAAGGTACGGTATGTATTTTCCAGGAATCATGCATAGATGTTTCTTGTTCGTACCTTGTGGCCTTGTGTTCCAAGGTTTTTCGCCTCTACCAGTATCTGTTACATACCGGCAAGACGCTCGAGTGGGACCTTGAACTCTACCGAGTCGTCCTATTGAAACCCTTGAGGAATACACACCATCGGCCATTCGGTCGGGAAACGGTCGTAGCCATCTGCATCGTGACGGGATAGATCAACATGGCCGGTACCATAGAAAGGGAATGTTTCCGTATTAGGGCGATCCAGGCCTTGTTTTTCCTCCCATTGACTTTGCTGGTCATTCTCCAGCTTCATAGCAGCTCACTAGCCAGTCTTCCTGCCTGTGGAATTGATTTGGTATACCCGCAGGGGAGCCTTGCAGGAAACATCGACCCGGATCAGCCAGAGCTACGGGAACTACGCCAGATGCAAACGGATGAGCTTCGAGAAAAGCCTCCAGAAGAGCATCCAGCAGGGGAACATCGAAATGAGGAACCAGATAAGGGACATCAAGATGAGGGACCAGAGGAGGAACATCAAGATGAGGAACCCAAGAACAACGATCCACTATTGAACATTATGCTGTTCTATGCTGATGACTGGACCATGAAGGTAATGGGAAAGTTGAATCCAGATGTGTATACACCAAATATTGATCGTATGGCAGACGAGGGGGTACTCTTTACGAACAATTGTGTCACGACGAGTATGTGTTGGATTTCGCGAGCTACCATGGTAACGGGCACCTACGCTAGCCGTCACTTACATTTGGAGCCCGGTGATGATAATCTATATCGGACTCATCCATGGAATGAGACAGTCTTCCCCCTCTTGAAATCGAACGGATATTACACTGGGTTGGTCGGAAAATGGCATGCACCCGGAAATGAGACGGAAATGAATATGGCCTTTGATTATACCAATCTATACTTTGGTGTCCACTGGGAACAGAGAGGAGGACAACGCCGCCATGTGACGGATCTCAACTTGGAAGATTCGATAGATTTCTTGAAGAATCGGCCGATGGATCGGCCGTTCGCATTGAAGACTGCATTCTTCGCAACACATGCTTGGGATGGCGTTTTACCACCATATCAACCGAAGGAGGAGTCCAAGGAAAAGTACTATAACAATGTCACTATTCCAGTT
>Ga0194115_10004352_pt1 | contig 15296 bp, 17 predicted proteins | sample TA2MahsurfametaG_3_FD_148656 | JGI IMG/M metagenome (GOLD analysis project Ga0194115, IMG submission 148656) | Freshwater microbial communities from Lake Tanganyika, Tanzania - TA2015002 Mahale S4 surface | ecosystem: Environmental > Aquatic > Freshwater > Lake | place: Tanzania: Lake...
TTTGTTTCCATCCCTTTGGTGCTGGCTTTCCCGAACCCATCCAGTCCTCCGCCCGAAAGGAATTGTCTCCGGCCTCAGGCTTCTCTTTGGGTGCCCATTTCTGTTTGTCCAACTTGATACGACCAGTATTGTTGTACGATCCAACGTAGTCATCATGCCGGAAGGCCGTGTTGTCACTGACTCGAACCTGGATTTTGAATTCAGCTGGATCAGGCCTTTCGTAGTCCCCGTCGCCATCACCGACCATAATCCCTATCTCAGATACCCTGGGAGGGGACGACACAAGCGGCGAATCCATTGTATTTCCATGAACAACCTCTGGTAGGGCTGATTCCGACTCTGAGGCGTACTCGACTTCACTCGTGTCGTCATGGACAGATGACGCATTGTGGTATGAATTCGAAACGTCGTCATGTGTCGATTCTGCAGTCTCCGGATGCGTGGTCTCCGGCAGGTCTGAACTGGCCACGCTACCAGTAGATGTGCCAGGGGCATGAACGTCTCCGATGCTCTTCCTATCACTCGGAACTGGAGCCTCCTTAAGATTTCCATCATGAGTATCAGTTGTCGGCTTCTTTGGCTCCCACCTACCCGATCTGGAAGGCTTCGGGGGAGCACGGTCGGGAGTTCCTTCGTCCTTGGCTGGTGGCTTCCACTTCCGTACTCCCGAGTCACTATCACCGGAGTTTCCCCCTTCATCTTTTTGTTTCCAACCCTTCGGTGCTGGCTTTCCCGAACCCATCCAATCCTCGGCACGGAAGGAATGGTCTCCAGCCTCAGGCTTCTCTATGGGTGCCCACTTCGGTTTTTCCAACTTGATGCGGCCTGTATTGTTGTACGATCCGACGTAGTCATCATGCCGAAAGGCAGTATTGTCACTGACCCGAACCTGGATTTTGAATTCAGCTGGATCAGGTCTTTCGTAGTCCTCGTCGCCACCGCCGACCATAATCCCTATCTGATCTACTCTAGAAGGTGATGATGGGACTGGCGAATCCGATACGACATTCGGTCGTCCTGTTTCCGCTTCTGGGGAATCCTCCCCTTCGACAGTAAAGTCCCCGACCGATGATGCCTTGCTCTGATAATTCGAATTCTCGACAGGTATGGGTTCTGAAGTCTCCAACTCCATGACATCAAACAGGTCCAAACTGGCCACGCTACTAGCACGCGAAAAAGAGCCTGGAGTGCTTTTCTTCGGATCAAGAGTAGCAGCCTCTTCAAGCTTTCCGTCATCTGTGGCAGGCGTAGGTTTCTTTGGTTCCCACTTACCCGATCTGGAGGGCTTCGGTGGAGCACGCCCCACCTCCCAGGGGGCGGGAGTTCCTTCGTCCTTTGCAGGGGGCTTCCACTTTCGAGTTGGCGAGTCATTGCCACCGGATTTGCCTTCACCTTTTTGTTTCCAACCCTTCGGTGCTGGCTTTCCGGAACCCATCCAATCCTCGGCACGGAAGGAATTGTCTCCAGCCTCAGGCTTCTCTTTGGGTGCCCATTTTGGTTTATCCAACTTGATGCGACCAGTATTGTTGTATGATCCCACATAGTCATTATGTCGAAAGGCAGAATCTTCGCTCGCCTTCACCGTTCTCATTTGGATCTTGAATTCCTCTGGGTTTGGTCTATCCATGTCGTCGGGTACCACAACTCCACTCATTCTGATGAAATTTAACCTTTTTATAGGGAGCAAGTTAATCGAATAGAATTTGGGTTGCGCGTGAAGTAATTTGTGCGATATTTCGCGAAGCAACGAGAAGCGGGTAGGATGATGATGTTGACGAAACCTTCGAAAAATATGACCGGTGTCTAACAGTAGTGACTATTGAGGCATTTCTTGGCCGGCGTTGGTAAAGTCATTTCCTTGGCTCATTTATACTTATGCCCAGTAGTACATAGGACTCACGTAGCCACGATCGGTTGCGAACACGTACGTACGTATCCCTTCGAACTCCCATGTTGTGCCATATGAGAGCCGAAATGTGACTGTGTATGGTCACTTCCGTGTCAGTCGCTGCCAACTATAATCGGACGGCACTCGCAAGCTTCTCACATCCCTTCACACCCACATCGAATTACCTCTGAACCCTGTCGTCGCCAGCAGCGATTCAGACCAAGTTGCTTCCTAAAGGCCGGGCTCCATCTCCGAGGATATCCTGGTTCGTTCCGGAGGACGATTCTCGCTGGCCACTAGTATCCCTTGATCCTACGGGTTGGATCGTGGATGGACCGAAAGGGTTTTGGACGTATGTTCAAGCGTTTGGTCAAGGAATTCAGTCTACTAGTCCTTTGTGACGTGCCTTCTATCAACATATGTATATTGGATATATTTTCTACCTTGTAAACGGTTTGTCGTTCACAAGTCAATTCACTACATCTTCCCAAATGCGGAACCGAATTGCAGCCAGCAACAGAATGGATTGACCACGCGACATCGTCATGACTTTACCACGTCTTCCTTTGCCTCATGGATTGCCTAGAAGATATCACTTGTCATGACTTCACCACGTCTTCCTTTGCCTCATGGATTGCCTCGAAGATATCACTGTCAACTGGTTGGTTGAACAGTCGTCCTCTGGACGTCTGCGTTGACCATTTCGCCGACCTCAGCCTAGTAGGTTCACGTTGTGGAAGCCGACAATCATCCTCTGAATATTCGCAACAACGAGAATATGCTTTGTAGAAAAGGCTTTGCACATTGGTACCCTGCCTGGTTCGTCCGTTGAAGAGTCGCGTGTCGCCATTGAGATTCACAACCATCAGACAGCTGAAGCGCAACCGCCACAGCAGTAAAGCATTTTGAGCTCCATGGGATGAACGAGCAGCAGCAATAGGATAGGTGGCTTGATGACACAGATGACGCATCTCGATCACTCTTTGCACGCTTTCCACGACGGGAGCTTTTGTTCGCGTTGCTACAGCTCCTCCCTTGCATTTTTGTCTTTATTCGACATCCCGTATCGACTATTTTCCGGAGGAAGGCGCCCTAATAGTTTCAACTCCCGCTGTAACTGGGCGACGGGATCTGCAAAATCTTTAGATGCTTTCGAAGAATAGGGAATGTTCAACCGAAGGAAAGTTCCTTGGGGAATGTCTCTTGTGGCTATCAACTCAAGGGGGACCACTACCACTTCATCAGATGGTATCGGTAGAGCAAGCCCATCAGTAGTTGGAATCAACAAGCGACAATTTGAATCTGAAATATCCGTAGACTCATCAATACGATCGACAAGTCCAACGTTACCACCGAATGGGAGGATCGCCACATCCTCCCAGGATACAAAACCATCGGTACGATTCCATGAGTCATCGTCAACCCAATGATTGACTTGAAGTTTCAATCGACCTTCCTCTCGTAGTGTCCGAAGAGACTGTTGGTGCTCTTGTTGTAGGACATTCCAGTGAATCGCCAGATCTGCCAATGGAGTTCCCCTTGCATGTCGACTCATCGATATGATTAACCCAGTACCTAATTCGATTCGTTCTCCTGCCTGAATATCGACCTTTGCATAGGCGGACGCAATTTCAGCATCCTGGGGAGGTAACCATTGGGCGTCCAACCAGAATGGTAATCGAGATGTTGGAAGAAGAAACGGCAATATCCGATCCTGCCATGTTCCACGTCCAAGACCGGCAGCAATTTTCGAACAATGCTGTTGAACGAACGACGGCAGTTTTTCCATATCTATCTTCCGTTCTTCTGTGGTAGGATTTTGTAATGTCATTCGTCGCTTAGCAAACCATACCCTACCACCATCATTCTTTCCGTACGATGAGAAGAGTTCTTCACCGACCTCTATGTCCCGAAGGGCTCTGAATCCAATAGCATTCGCGGCAGTAGGAGTGTGAAGGGATGGTTCTCTTCCAAAGTTGGTATATTCTAGATTCGGTGCGATGGGATGGTGATTGAATACCATTCCCATCCCATACATCACTGCCGACATGGGGTGTACCCTGGGACGACGGTGTCCTGGAATGAACTCCATTCGATAGTAGAGGTACGTATAGTCATACAATGCCGAGTTCACATTTGCTGGACCATCCGATTCCAACGGAATAATCGCAGGTGCAATTTCGACTATTTCACCAACTTGAAAACGTCTTGCCGCATATACTCCCCATCCAAGACCTTCACCAGACGGTGCCATGAATACCTGACATTGCTGCCAATGTTCCAACGACGGGTCCGGGGGTCGCCAACAGTCGAGATCACTCAAAGGCAAATCTTCCGTATCTAAATCATGAGCAACCAACAGAAACACCTTCGTTAGGAGAAAGAGCAATGGTGGCCGACCCATTGAGACTTGAGTATTGTTACAAGCCAAAGAACTAAACTGTAAGTATAGGTGTTGCAGGTCGAAATCCTTCCACTCACCTGTCAAGCATGAAGACGACGATGCTTCTTGGTTTTTCAAGACTATGTATTCCCCTACCTACTTGTTTTGCGTAAAATGGAAGACATACTAGACATGCGATTTCGATTACCCTATTTACCGTTATGGCTCCAAGCTCCTCACAGTCCTGCTAAAGCCTTGATTTCATCATCGCAGGGTATGACATCGATTCTAGATGATACAGCTCCAAGCTCCTCACAGTCCTGCTAAAGCCTTGATTTCATCATCGCAGGGTATGACATCGATTCTAGATGATACAGCCTTGGAAACCTGCCAACTCAATGGTTGGTACGTCCGAGCTTCGTCAGTATCCTCCACGGGTAATTCTTCAGAGTCTGATCGTCTGCGAAACTTTCTTACACTACCCGGGAACCTCACGCAACAAAACCCCGTTTCACAGTAATTCTCCCTGTGAGAACGAATATTTGGGAATTCGGAAAATACAACTAGCAACTACTCGTTCGGCTAAAGGGAAAGGTGAGCTATGGTGATATCCTTACATGGTAGTCTATCTTGTATTCTCCACATTGGTGAACGTGAAAAGGTTGAAGTAATTTAAGATCGTCGCCCATGAAAAACGCTGCCTATGGCCCACCAATGATCGGCGCCAATACGCTGCAAACCTATTGGGATTCAACCGAAGCATCCCAACGCCATTCCAGTTCTTGACGAAGGTCATGAAAGTCCCCAAGTCGAGGCCAGGTAGAAAATACGCGGAAAGTGTTTTCCCGTTACGTCAATGAAATTTCGTCTTCATGAAGAAGTAGTTACTCCATCTTCACTCCCGCTACTTTCACTTATCTCGTTGTCTCCCATGGTCATCAGGTCGTTTCGTGGCTGTACCTGTTCGTCCCGCGACCCTGAAGCTTGCGTGTCACTTCCCAGGACACTTTGATTTGGATTGATCTGAATTAAACCCTGATCATCACTGCCACTCTCGTCCGAACTTCTTGACCCATCGCTACTTGATACAAGCCTATCGGAAGGTATTGAGGTTTTCACCATGTGATCTGTTCGAGGCATGGGTTCCAAATTCTTCCCCGACGGTCGAATACAGCAGACACATTCAGGAGATTCGCCTGTGAAGTGCACTACGCCATTCAAGGCGACGACAATGTACATAGAGTTCTTGTCCAACAGCCGAAGTTCCCACACTCCAGAACCAAGGGCAGCCGTTGCTGAATGGGGCTCTCGCGCTGCCAAGGCATCCATGAAGGCAGCCTTTAACAGTCTTACACTATCGTGGCAAATACGTTCCCAAAAGGAGGTTCCTTCCAGGTCTTCAGAAGACATATCAAGGAATCTTGCAAAGGATTCAGAGACGAAACCAAGTTTGCCAGAGGAATCAAATACGACAACAAGATCAGGTATTGATCGTAGGATTTGCTCCTTCCTTCGCAAGTCATCATTTTCGTCCTTCAGCTCTTCGATGTAGGCCTTCTTTCTCTTCCGACTAAGCTGTGCTGATTTGCGGTTAGCAGCTCGTTTGTGCTGTTTCTTGTCCTCTGAACCGACGTTTACCGACGAAGCTTCATCGGCAGAACTCATCGTACTTCCAGGCATCGGAGCAATCTTTTGGTGGCTTCCCTGGTTAAGAATACTTGTACCCAAACTGTTCACACTATTCTGAATGCTTGACGAGGATGGAATCGCCGCTGGTTTCATAGTGCTAACTGCTGGAGATTCTGCTGTCTTCGTTGTAGCAACGTTAACAGAGGGAAACACTTGTTGAGGTAACTTCCCGACACCTGAATCCAAGCCTGAACCGAGAAGTACAAAGGGGTGAGGAAATATTGGAAGCCAAATTACAAGTGACACTACGTCATCCCGAAAATAGATGCGAACAGATGGGGGGATGCAGAGGTTAAACCAATCATAGTCAATCAAAGTGGTAGCAGACGCCGTGAGACCTCAATCAGCCGCCAGCTGTTAAGCGAAAGAAACGCGTACAGAGGGACAGACCCAATTACCCCTTTGGCGAGCTTTATGATAAACTTCAATCAGGGACCCTCTTGAAATCAATGGTCTCTTCTGGAATAGGAAAGCCTGAAGACTGCGAAAAAGAACCAAACTAATCGAACAAGTATGACAGTGATGCCGAGTCGACACTTACCAGCCCCTTGCCAGTTCATTTGTTGCGCCTTTCCTGCCAGGGCCAAAACCAACGCTTGATTCGGGTCAGCGAAGCCTCCTAGAGATTGTGCTAGGACGGCCTGTTGCGCTGCTGATGCCTTCGCCTGCTGAATATACCGATGAAGGGCTAACTGTTCCATGGTTAGGTTCCCAAGATTTTGTGCAGGAAGGCCCTGCAGTAGGAGACTCTGTGCCAAGGCAGGATTTACACCGTTGACTTGTTGACTCTGTGACTGTTGAAGAGCGGAGGCTGCGGCTAGGGCTTGCTGCCATTGCTGTGCCGTCAGTCCTGGAATTGGAGATTGCTGAGTTGCAGTTAGGGTTGCTTCCTGGCTCGCCTGAACAGATGAACCATTATTTGTATTGATGTTCGAGGTGTTCGAGTTCCCATCGCCGGCTTCGCGCTTCCTTCCATCCATCAGTGCGTCTGACTGCGTTCCACACAATGCTGCTAATGCTTCAAGACTTCCTTGGCTATTGTTCATGGCCCCTCGTCGTGATGGTTGTTGACACTTGGTTGTTGCAATTGAACTCTGGTTGATATAGGCAATGGGACAGCTCGTGATGTTATAATCGTCAATAGAGCTCCCGGCGCTGCCAAGGGCATTCTGGTGTCTATACAGCATTTTCCCGTACAATTCGTTGTAGAAAACAATTGACAGTGAACTGCAAGAGGTGACGTTTCCTGCCTCGTCGATTGCGGCAGATGTCGTCCGTCTCTGTCGCTGTAACAATTAATTGATTTGCCATCGGATGCTTCCTCAAGTAGCGACGGATTCACCTGACGTGGTTCAGCGGGCCAATCAGCTCTCTGAAAGTACACACAGAGTCTGAGTCTAAAATGCAATATGCGAACCTCATGACAGCTTAGCGCGGCCGCCGTTTTGTTATTCGTCGTATGTCCGAAGGCGGACAACCGCGGAACACCACGAATGTTCGCTACTAGTGCCACGAATTCCTGCACTTACGGTACCTAGGAAGGAAAACACGTGCAATATTTGTTCCAACTTTGGACGCATGTAACCAAGTGACTTCCACGCTACGTCAGCCAAAGCGGTCAGCTTGTTTGTCCAGCCATGAGACCAGCTGAAACTAACTACGGCTGTGCCCTCTAGACGTGACAGCGGCTACGGTAACAGTTAACAGTAAACCTATCCCTTGGCTTCCAAATATGTTCGGCTTCGCATGATTGCCGGTTCCTGAGCTTCTACCAAACGACTTCACAGAAACAAAGCTTCGATGATTGGTTCCGAGCCATTCATCATGATCCTGTAGGTAACTTGATCAAATACTACGAGAATCCATATGGGAACAATTACGTACGAAGAAGACCAAAACTCGACGAAGCAACATAGATACTGAATACTACCAAGCAAGTCCCCTCCATTATCTCTCGAGTTTTTCCGTAGGAAAGTTCAACTGTTTCACAACATTCCACACCACTCCCTCTGATAGCTCGACTCTACCAGGAAAGTCATCCTTTTCATCGCCTTTCTTTTCTTCAGCCGTCTCGGCCTCATCTCCATGTAGCTTCCGCTTGAGAAATGAGACTTCTTCTCGTAGTTTCGCATTTTCCTTCTCTAGCCTTCCTAATTCTACCTGTAAGCGTTCCACCTTTCGTTCCTGAACCGAAAATCGTACTGCACGATTACTCATGCTTGCGACGGTCGATCCTACGCCACCGGATGCGATGGAGTCCACTTCGTCCATATCGTCATCGTAGAAGTCGTATTCTATACGACTCTTCAGTCTTTCAAGGCACTCGTCGAGTGCCTTCTCTAGTCTTAGCATTTCTCGAATGACTCTGTATAGATCATATCAGCATCAGTTGCGCGATGCATAAGAATTCGACAAACATAAAGACTTCAGATCATTTCAGCGCTCTTGTAAAACTTACCCAATGTACGGATACGCAGCAAGGCTTCCAAACTTCAGATATCCTTCCATCTCTTTGACTGAAGGGTTAACGAGAGCCTTCAAACCAAACGTCTGTGCTGTAGTGAACCGGGGTACCAGCGTTAGGTTGCCGTGGTACTTTTGTTTGAAAACCTTCGAAATATCTTGACCAAAGATGCGAGGGAAAAGTCCAAGCTTGCTCAATTTGAGGCATCGATTTCTGATATCCCATTCGATCATCTGGAAGAGCTTCCAATAGGTGCTTCGACTATTTGGATGGTATTCCTTGTTGAGAAGTGGGACGACGTGAAAGTTGGTTTGACACACAATATAATTCGATACGTTGAACAGAGTGGAAATTCTTTCGAAGGGCAAATCCGCCTGAACAGATCCATCGATCCATTCCACTCCGTCGACCTCAAATGGCTCCAGTACCCCCATCCCATTCTTCGTCTGGAGTTTGGCCGGTTTCATGACTCCAGGGAGAGCGCATGATGCGGCCACTGCACTTGCTAATGTGACATGTGGAGTCGAAATGTGATTCAACAACAGGCGTTGTGCAGTTCCGCCGCTTGCCCGACTTGCTGAGACGGTAACACAAACATGCTTCCCAGTTTTTTCAAAGGCTTCCTCAAAGGTCGTCGTGCCGAAATAGAATTCACATGTTCGGAAAAAGTACTACAGACTGTGTGAGAAAGATGACCAAGGACATATGCACACGACACTTGTCGGGATGAATCAGTTTCGCATTTACCTGACTGTCCACTAGAAGGCGATGCTTTAACCAGTATGCTCCCATATCCGTTACTGGTGGGAACCAGCGGATATTTTTTCGTTTCATCTCTCCATTCAGTCCAAAGTCAGTGGACACGGTACGGACACAGATTTTTTCGTAGAGTTCCTCAGCGGTAAACATAGCACAGCAGGCGGCAGTAATGGAGCCACCGCTCGTACCACTGATGACATGGATATCGTCATAGATTTCCGAATCCACCAACGCACGGATGGTTCCCAAGTGATACATTGCCTGTGCGCCTCCACCGGACAACATCAAGGCCGTTCGGCCCATGTTCTGTTTCATCTTTCGAACCAAGGTAATACGATCCTTCAATTCAGATGAATTCGAGACAGGAGCCTCCGATAGGCTATCTAGACCTTTCGAAACGGCATCATAGTAATTCGCAATGGCTTTTCGAGAAGTCGAAGAAAACTCATGTTGGCCGCCGCTGGCTACAGACCTTGCGTTGGTATTTAACAGGTCCTCAATTGTCAGGTGATTTCGCTTCACTACGCCCGTCAACAAGTAGGCTAGGTTGGAATCCTGTCCTTCGTTGAAAGTTTTTCGGGCCTCCCGTAGTCTTTCAGTGGTAGAGAGTAAGACATGTGCAGTCAAATCACCAAGCTCACTCTTGATAATGGCGGGAACATCATCTTCATTCAAGGAATGCGACCAAGACGCATCCTTTCGATGCCCGGATGACAGACTACGGTGAAGCTGTCTCCGAGGTGGGGAGGGCCCAGGCGATGCCGCTCCTTCGTCGCCCTCATGAAGTGTTTCCAGTTTTGGAAGGTTCATCAATGACTTACTTCTCGATTTCAAAATCGGAGAAGGGTCCAACGCAGCATCTACAGGTTCGGGCCCTTTTGGCTCCGACACGGGAATCCCCAAGAAATCGGAGTAGCACTGCGCTTCCTCACATGCTGTTCTCCACTTGCGACGTTGGGAGATCCTTTGCCTTGACGTTCGAATCCCTTTGCTAAAGAAGAATACCGTCTGAATCAATCGAGATCGCATGAGCACTTGATACGTCTTGAGGAAGGTCAGAGCCATGACGTTCAAGGCAATCATGATGAATTGGTAGGTTACATAGATAACCTGCAAGATGCCCAGACTGATGGAGGCAAACAGCCAGAAGATCCATGTCGACGCTGTCGTCAAAGCCACAGCAAAGTATACCCAAAGAGGCCAGAAAATAACGATACTCAAAACTAACCATACCGAATTCCGTTGATAGCATACAAAATCCCATGCGGAGGTTCCATATCGCTTCACTGCGTAGTGCGTTGCATACCCATGGGTTTGAATGACATCCCATGCCTCGGCAGCCCATGGAGGAATTTGAATCAGAATTTCCATGTTGTTGATGTTGACTGTTGACACCTGATCGAATTTTCGAAGAAACCTGTCACACACACTTCGCAAGGATGGGATTTCGGGGGGGCGGTGTCTTTCACAGAATCGTATCGAACAGCCGTACCGTCACTACTTTCCTCCGGTTCAATATGAAACTTTAATTCGGTGTAAGGATGGGCGAATTATAGGGATATGGTAGTGGCATTCGATCAAGTACTTCACCGAAGAGAACAAAATGGAATATGAATGCGCTTGACATGAATAAGTTCCATGTCATCTTTCGAACTTCACGCGTAACAAAACTCGATACAGTACTTTTTGTACCACCTAGCTACTGTGACATCATTGGCTAGAGGGTCCCGTAATTCTATTGGCATGGCTGGCGCCATCAAGGCTCGACGGGCTCGCTTGTGAAAAAGTGAAGACTTTCAAGATTCCGGATTCTGTTCAAACAAGTTGAGTTTGTTTCACCCGCGATCTTCTAGGACCCAAAACTGATGACGACAGGAACCACGGTGATTTGTTACGCCTTGTCCTTTATCACGCATCGGCTCTTTCTGTCTACACGAAGGTATCGACCCATTCCTCGGTATATTACTACTGTAACTCACCATGAAGACCACCTGCCTTTTGCTTGCTGTTGCTGGAGCTGACGCGTTTGCCCCAGTAAACCAACCTGCCCGAGTGGAATCTCGGTTGAATGGTGATTTGACTGGACTTCGAGGAGTTGGACCTGAAACCGGTGGTAAGGTGGTAAGTAGTCTTCAGGGGACATCATCCTCCCTTGCCCTACAAAGTGGCTGTATGGTATAGAAGGCTAACGTGAAAAGTCTCCCCTAGTTCGATCCTCTTGAATTGGCAAAATGGGCCCCCACTAGCCATCTTCGCAAGGCAGAATTGGCCAACGGACGTTCGGCTATGCTTGCTACTGTAGGTTGGTTGTTCCCTAAGGTGGTTGGAACCTTCGAAGGCCCCGTTGACACGACGGATCCAGTCCTTGCCTTTTCCAAGGCTGATCCTCAATGGTGGGCTCAATTCATCGTCTTCTGTGCTGTCATTGAGGGTGCAAAGTACCGAGGAGAACTCGATGGAAAGTCCTACACTGGAGAAGTCGATAAGGATGCTGCGATCGACTGGGCGAAGCAATGGGGTAAGATGGATGCTGCAAAGCGAGAAGATATGGCAATGAAGGAACTTAAGAATGGACGTCTTGCAATGATCGGCATTGCTTCCTTCGCCTCCAACTATTTCATTCCCGTAAGTACAATACGCTTTGGACGGAAGTATTTCCAATCACCCACTCTAACCATATCGTTCCGTCTTGTGTTTCATAGGGATCTGTTCCAGGTCTTTCCGAAGGATTCTAAATGCCCCATCTAGAGATTAGATTCTTTCAAACGGCTGCAGTAACTAAATGGAACATGGACTCCTGTCTTTCGTTTCGGTTGAAGTGCATGTTTTTCTTTTGGTAGTGTTGGGGTGCAACTATTTCTATATTGCTACTAGACCATCTTTTCGCTACTAGAACAGCTCCTAGTGCAATCCTTGTACGATCAAACATCCTCATTACTAGAAGCAGAATTGCCCAAACGGATTTGCGTTGAGCATTACCTACTCCGCATGGGAAAGTCTAGTACTCTACTACAGCACACGGTCGCCCTCAGTTTCCTCTGTGCGTCGGATCAAACTAGTCGAAGCTGAATGACGTCAGTGATGCAGTTTTCACTAGTCCACTTGGTCATCGATCTTTTTTAGCATTCCGAAACGAAGTTCAGGGCAAGCCCCGAATGCATAGCCCATTCCTTTCTGCTTCTCTGTTCAAAGCGATCATCAGGGACTCCAGAGTAGGAGACAGTGACATTGGAGGAGGTTCATCTAATCCCCACTTTTCCCTAAAACCTTCGTGCCATTTCTAGGTGTTGAAAAAGGACAACAACAAAATGACTGTATTCGCACGATGGAATGCAATTCAGGTTCTAGCGTTGTGGGCGGTAGTACTAGTCGGCTGCACCACAAGATCGTCGATCATGATCTCTGTGGAAGGATTTGCGACTCGGACTCCTCCTCCTCGAGCAACGACGAAAACCCCAAAATCAACGACACCAAAAGGACCAGTCATCCGTGAGGATTTACCGACATTGGAATCACCCAACGGGGTAGCCCCTATCGATCCACCAAAGGGATGTACCTCCAAGGCATTTTATCCACCCACCTATACCTTAATCCGTTCTGGTCCAGCATCCTTTCTTCGACGACTCGTCGTTGGGAAAAAGTATGAACAATATGTATGGAAATATATGAAGGATTATAAGGAAGATTCGATCGGCACAGCACAAGGAAATGCCGATGCATTCTTAGCGTCTGCGGGTAGGTTTCACTACTGAGCCTGTTGGGCATGCCCTTCGAAAAGAAGAGCGGAGGGTTGAGGGAAGAAAAGGGTGTATATGCCGTGATTCCTTTGGTTTGTGTCTGTTTTCTTTTGGCTGTATTTTTTTTAATCTCACCATAGATTTCTTTTTTTGGTTTCTCGATTATCGTGGGCTTTGCTTGCGGGCATGGTAATGGTTGCTTTTTTCTTTGGCGATCTTTGTTCTTTTTTGGGGTTGGTTGGAATAACATTAAATTCAGATGATTGGGCAGAACAAAAGTATTTAGAATCCCTAGGACGACGTGAGGTCTTTGATTATGGGAAAGAGTTAACAATCGAACGTGTTCTGTTAACGTCGACATGGGCAATTGCAATTTCACTCTTATTGGGACGTGTTGGATGGCAGGTAAGAAAGGAAAGGAGCCGAAGCCCAACAAAGAAAGAAAAAGGAAAACGAGTTGGCCTATCGGGGTATCATGTAGTACTCGAGTCGTTTAGCAAAGAAGCAAGAAAGAGAAAAAGTGATAATGATGATGACGCATATGCATTCTTTGTCCCACCTTTGGCTCACACAAATTGCATCGTTGTTTTCTCTTTTCTTGTTTGTTTTATGGAAACAAAACATCCTGAATGAAACATAATCAACCAACCCAACCCCAACGACACTCGCAGCTATTGAATGGAAATCGTAATTTGTTCTAGACTGTTATAGTAGGTGTAGGGAAACCAGACCAATGGCATCAACCAAAATGACGAAAACTGGGGGTACTTTCTGGCACGGATATCCTTCTCCTGTATATATGCACCCTCTCTCGACGGCGTTTCCATTCCATTGTGTCTCTAGGTTCTATTTCCATTGTACTAAGTTTCTTCTTGCGCCTCTGTAACGATAAACTAAAGTCATTGACATATAGAACCTTGGATCCACATGAAACTACTCCATCGTCTACTATTTATCAATCTACCCGGAAAATATTTCCCTTTCTTTCTTTTGTTTCTCTCTCGTCGATTCGTCGTACTACAGAATACTTGAAGAAGATTGTACATCCAACGAACACACAAAAGACAGAACAGACACAAAACCCAAAGAAAACAGGCCAATCGGCAGATCGTATACTACTGATCGCCCATTTGAATTATGTGCCCGCATTGGAAAGAAAGAAAAACAAAGGGAGGATCCTCGTAAGATGAGATTGATCGCACCGAACGAAGGAAATCATCGTACGTCAAGGGGTTTAGAGATCATCGTCATCATCTTCTGGAAGGGGTTGTGCGGCTGCGGCAGCCAATTCGGCCTCGTAGCGATGTTTGGTTTCCTCGTCGAGATTGAATTCTGGAGGTTGAAGGGCAGGAGCTTCGACGAATTGAAGATTGTTATCACCCGAAAGCTTTCGGGCCAACCAAAGGAAGGGCTTTTCAAAGTTGTAGTTGGACTTCGCCGAAATATCATAGTATTGAAGGTTCTTTTTGCGGTGGAAGGTAATCTGCTTCGCCTTGACCTTTCGGTCCTTGATTTCTACCTTATTCCCAGTCAAGACAATGGGAATGTTCTCACAAACTCGAGTCAAATCACGGTGCCAGTTGGGAACGTTCTTGTATGTGATACGGGATGTGACATCGAACATGATGATTGCACATTGTCCTTGAATGTAGTATCCATCTCGAAGACCACCGAATTTCTGAGATTTACAGAACAAACACACAAGTAACAAGCTGTGTAAGAAAAGATCGCGAGACAATCGGAAAAGAAGAAGGAAAAAAATCGAGACCCCGTACCTCTTGACCCGCTGTATCCCAAACATTGAATTTGATCGGTCCACGATTGGTGTGGAACAACAAGGGATGCACTTCAACACCCAAGGTGGCAACATATTTCTTTTCAAATTCTCCTGTCAAGTGTCTCTTGACAAAGGTCGTCTTACCGACACCACCATCTCCTACTAGGATGAGTTTGAATTCTGGAGTTTCTTGTGCCTGTTCGGGGTGTAAAGAATTACGTGAAAAAATAGATAGAGAGTTGTTGGTGAGACAAAGAATGAATTCCATAAACGGACATGCAACAAGAGCTCCGAGACGATGCCGGTTTCGACCGAATACAGAACCTCGCTCTACCCAAATTCCGACTAGGGAACAGTTGATCTTCCAACACCCCAAATGGTCGATATGCATGATATAGATACCGTCCCCCCAAGAAGATGACAGAGTCACAGTCACCAAACTACCCAACAACTACAAAGAAGGTTTTTGGACATCCGGGACTGCAAACTCTTTTTCGATAGCAAGGGCGAACAACAAGATCCACCACCGACAGGATTTCACGACCTCCCCGTTACGACGACAACGACACAACAACAACGCCAATGCCATAACAGAATCA
>Ga0194115_10004354_pt1 | contig 15287 bp, 17 predicted proteins | sample TA2MahsurfametaG_3_FD_148656 | JGI IMG/M metagenome (GOLD analysis project Ga0194115, IMG submission 148656) | Freshwater microbial communities from Lake Tanganyika, Tanzania - TA2015002 Mahale S4 surface | ecosystem: Environmental > Aquatic > Freshwater > Lake | place: Tanzania: Lake...
CAAAACAGGGGCCCGCCACCAGGGGCCCCTTCCAGATCTCGCGCAGAGCTGGTTGCGACACCCGTGCCATCCAGCGCATACCAGGAAATCGAACTCTAAGCAGGGCCACCAGAGGGCCCAACGGCCGGCCACACCATGCGGCTTCTGCATAAAGATGCGGATCCTGTGACCCTGCCGCGAACAACACAGACCACACCCAACCGGAGCACCTACGTTCCAAGGGCGCGATCGGAGCGGGCTGTGATCTCGGTGGATGGCCTGGCCGCCCTCGATCACCTCATCTGGTTGCGCACCGGCCAGCGCGCGGCAGAGGCGCTCGCCTGCACGCAGCCCACGGTGAGCCGCAACAGCCGCAAGTGCCTGGATGTGTTCGAACTGGAGCTGGAACGCAGCCGCGGCGAATGGCGGCTGATCGGTGACACCCAGCTGATCCAACTCGAGCGACTGGTCCATCAGCAGCAACGCTGGACACGCAATCGCACCCTGCGGCTCGAAGCGCAGCACTGGTCGGCGCCGGGGCTGGACGGAATGGAGCTGCCGAACTGGCAACGCGGCAACTTCAACCAGCTCGATTACGAACAGCCGCTCGCCTTGCTGGAAGAGGGCGTGATCGATGCCTGGATCTGCTCCGCGCCCGACGCTCCGGTTCGGCCAGGCCTCACCGCCTTGCGCCTCACCACCATGCCCATGCACCTGATGGTGCCCCGTGGCCATCCTCTGGCCGATCGGACCAGCACCATCGCCTGGGAGGAGTTGCTGTCTTTCCCGGTGCTACCCCTGCCAAGCGGCTGCTTCCCGATCTTCGAAGCGGTGCTCGAGCGCTGCAGCCTGCTGCCAAGCCTCGAGCGCAGCCAAGCCATCAAGGCCTCCGCCTGGTACGGCCAGGTGCCCACCGAAGCGATGCTGATCAGCTTCTCCTCACCGCTAACGCTGCATCTCTACGGCGATGACTGGGTGCGACTTCCCCAGAAGCTGCCGGTGGAGGTGGGCGATGTATTGATGGTGCGCGAGGAGTTCAGCGATCACCCACGGACGCAACAACTGCTGCGCAAGCTTCTCGATCACCTGGCTGAGCTGGCAGCACCCCACAACGACGTGGTGGTGCATCACGCTCCGGTGGCTTACGTCGTGTAATCGGCGTTGATACGGACGTATTGATCCGACAGGTCACATCCCCAGGCGCGACCCTGGCCTGACCCCGCCCCCACCTGCAAGCGGATCACCACGGTGTCGTCGCGGAGGTAAGCGCCGGCAGCGCGATCGCGCATATAGGCAGAAGCAGCAGCCCGATCAAAGGCCAGCGGCTGACCGGCTGCCATCAGCTGGTGCTCGCCGAGCCACAGGGCCACGGCGTCGGGATCGAAGGGCACACCGGCCCGGCCGGCAGCCGCCACGATGCGCCCCCAATTGGGATCGCGGCCGTGCACGGCACACTTCACCAGCGACGAACCGCAGATGGTGCGGGCGATGACGCGGGCACCGGCATCGTCGGCCGCCCCCTCCACCAGCACCTCGATCAAGCAGGTGGCACCTTCGCCGTCGCGGGCGATGGCCTTGGCCAGATGTTGCGACACCGCCGTGAGGCCGGCCTCCAGCGCCTCGAAGTGCTCGGGGTTCAGGGGCTCACCGGCTGCAAACGCCAGGTACGTGTCGTTGGTGCTGGTGTCGCCGTCCACCGTGATCGCATTGAAGGAGCGATCCACCGCCCGCTTCACCATCGCCTGCCACACATCCGCCGGCACGCCGGCATCACAGCTGAGGTAGCCGAGCATTGTGGCCATGTTGGGGTGAATCATTCCCGACCCCTTGGCCATCCCGCCGATGCGCACGCGGCGGCCGCCCAGCACAGCTGAGGTAGCCGAGCATTGTGGCCATGTTGGGGTGAATCATTCCCGACCCCTTGGCCATCCCGCCGATGCGCACGCGGCGGCCGCCCAGCTCCGCCTCCAGAGCGATCTGTTTATCGATCAGATCAGTGGTGAGGATCGCGGTGGCCGCTGCCGCACCGCCGTCGGGGCTGAGGGCCTCGGCCAGTGGATCGAGCCCCGCAAGGAGGGTATCCATGGGGATGGGCACCCCGATCACGCCGGTGGAGCAAATCAACACTTCATCTGGCGCTAACCCCAAGCGGTCCGCCATGCCCTGGGTGGCGCGCAGGCTGTCGATCAGGCCGCGATCGCCCGTGCAGGCATTGGCCTGACCGGAGTTGCTCAGCACCGCACGGGCGCGGCCGCCACTGGCCTGCAGGCGCTCAGCGCAGAGGTCCACGCAAGCGGCCCGCACCAGGGAGGTGGTGAAGGTGCCAGCGCAGACAGCGGCTTCCGGGGCTAGTAGCAGCGACAGATCAGGTTTGCCGGAGGCCTTGAGGCCAGCGGTGATGCCAGCCGCCAAGAAGCCTTCAGGGGCCGTGACTCCACCGGGAATCGACTGCCAGGAGTGGGGCACAGACAAGGGTGTTGCTGCACCAATCCTCCTCCCGAACCGGGCCCGCTCAGCTTTTGCGCCAACGGATAAACATGGGGATCAGCGCCAGGCCCACGAGAAGGCCCATGGGGTTCTGAAGCATCACCCAGCCGCAGACGCCCACAGATCACCCAGCCGCAGACGCCCACAGAGAACATCAAGATCACGCGAGCCATCACTCGCCCGGATCGACTGCGGTGAAAACCGCGGCTATAGACGGGGTCGTAGAGGGCCACAGCGCCTACCTGCAGAACCAGATGACTCACCCATCTTGGAAACGCTGGCAGGGATCGCAACGGCGCATTGGCCTCACCGGCGGCATCGCCACCGGGAAGAGCACCGTGGGGCGCTGGCTGGAGCAGCAGGGTCTGCCGGTGTTGGATGCGGATGTCTACGCCCGTGAAGCGCTCAGGCCAGGAACCGCTGCCACCAAAGCCGTTCTGGAGCGTTACGGAGAACGCGTTGAGTCAACGAGCGGCGAAGGACAGAGCGCTGTGATTGATCGAGGGGCTCTTGGAGAAATCGTGTTTCATGACCCCGCCGAAAAGGCTTGGCTCGAAGCCCTGATCCACCCTCTGGTGCGTGCACGCTTTGAGCAAGAACTCACCGGCTTGTGCCACGAGACCACGGTGGTGTTGATGATCCCCCTGCTGTTTGAAGCAGGCCTGGAGGAGCTGTGCAGTGAGATCTGGCTGGTGGACTGCACGAAGCGCCAACAACTCGAGCGCCTGATGCAGCGAGATGGATTGAGCAAGGCAGAAGCCCAGTCACGGATCAACGCGCAGTGGCCGATGGAGCGAAAGCGGGTGCTGGCGGATCGGTTGATCGAGAACACCGGCGAACAGATCCATTGGGTCCATGAGCTTTGGGCCGCAATCCGCACACCCGAATGAAGAGCAACCTGACCAGAAAGGCTGGCGGCGCTCAATTGAAACTGGAAAAAATCCAGCGAAGCGCAGGAACTAGCAACGCACTAGCTACCCCTAAGGAGTCAAGCCCTGTGAGGAAGATCACAGCCACCTGAGACTTCAATCAAGCCACACAACACACGATCACGAGACAGTGACACCAGGTCGGACAAAGACCAAAACCAACTCCTCACAACCATGGCCAATTCCAACCGCCGCTCCCGCATCGCCTCCGCCCTAGCAACCAGCCTGAGCATCACAAGCGCAGTGACAGGACTCTCTGCGATACCTGCGCACGCAACGCTGTCAGATGCAGATGTTCAGTCGCTCAATCCTCGCTTTCAGAAATACGGCAGCTGCCCGACAGACTCACCCTGCTACATCCTGGAAACAAGGATTATCAGAGCGAAAGTGGCAGACCCAAGCGAAGTTAGCGGAGACGAAAACTACATCCTGCCGATCTGGGCCATTGTTGACGGCATGGGCGTCAATCCACATCCACATATTCTCAGCACCGGCAGCGCGGACATCTTCCGCGTGAACATCGCCAATCGCACCATCGGCGGCGACCGCGGATCGAACATGGGGACCATGTTTTGGCAGCGCGAAACCTCAAGCTGGGCCGACCTGCAAAGCCGCGACCCCAACGCCTACAAGCTGCATCTCAACAAGGATTTTGTGATTCCCATCTCGAGAGAGCGCTGGTCTTCGGAAGGCCTGATTTTCAGCACCACGATGATGGAGCACGATAATAGCCAAGGACGAGATATCGACAGGGCCTATCTACAAATGGCACGAAAGGTTCAATCCGGACTTCTCCAGGGAGCAACCCAAGCAAGAGCGCAACTGAATAACCCAACTTATTACGGGGATGCCATGAAAGCAACCGAGAAATTCGTCAAAGACGCTGCCCAACCCAACTTATTACGGGGATGCCATGAAAGCAACCGAGAAATTCGTCAAAGACGCTGCCCCGATTGCCGCCAAGGCCTACACCGCATACCAAACGGGTGGCGCTGCCGCAGCTGCAGGCACGACTGATCTAGATACCGTCACCAACCTCTTTAAAAACCTCTGGCAAGGACTTGCGAAGCTAGACAAAGACGACGTTGGCCAACAAGTTTCGGTCTACATCCCCTTTGCATCCCTTCAGCCTGGCGTCGAGAAGAAACAACAAGTCTGCGGCAAAACCGATCCAACAGCAAGCAATACCGGTCGATTCTGCGTCGAAATCGGAGTCAAACTAACACCGTATTCCAACAAAACCACTCCTTCCGCCTTTGACAAAGCACGGCAATCGGGAGGCGTTGGCAGCTCAAATCAACAAGGACCTAGCACCAACCAACCACCAACTGGTGCCTCCAATCCAGGCAACAACAGCCAGGACACCGCATGCGCCAATCCCAAAACCGATATGGGGATCTGGAGCTTCAAAGACCTCAACACGAATCAATACGTCCGCGGTGGCGTCACTGCAGAAGGGCGCAACGACCTTGTCGGAGCCCTGGGCACAGCGGTGAGCAACCCCAACAGTGCCTGGGAGAGCTTCCGCCTCTACTCCATCCCTGGCGTCCAGGGTGGACGGCGCCTACAAAACACGATCGATGGCCGCTGGCTTGAGACCGTCAACAACACAGGCTCCTTGCTCCTCCACGGCCCTGTTCGCTCCTGCGACACCTCCACCAAAGACATGCAATGGCGTGTGGTCCCTGTCCCTGGCCAACGGGGGGTCTACAAGCTCCAAAACCTCAACAGCAACCAATTCGTCCGGATCGCCCCTGGCGGACTTCTCAAGGCCAATGCTTCAGAAGCGCAAGCCACTCCCTTTGGCTGGAACAAGTACTAACCCGCACCATCAGCCAAGGCATCTCACGCAAGCCCCCTGAAAAGGGGGCTTTTTCATGGGCTCCCAACACCCTGTGACGAACGTCACACCCCGCATCGATCCAGATCAAATCCTTGGACCTCCGTCCAAGCCACCTTGGGTTCATGACCAGCAGGGGATCACTCACCACCCCTCACACACCACCTCTCGTCATGACCCGCTCCGCTTCCTTCCTCGCCGCTCTTGCCCTCACCTCCGGCGCCGCCCTCAACCTCACCGAAGCCGGCAACGCCAGTGCCATGACCATCGCCTGGGACTGCTTCGATCGCACCTCACAAGCCCTCGTCGCCCGCAGCGCCGTTGATCTCACCAGCCCTGCCATCAGCTGCCTACAAGCCGTTGGCGGCGGTGCTCAACCCGCTGAAACCGCTGTCGCACAACCAGAAGTAGAAGCAGAAGCAGATCCCGGCCTGGCCGACCAGCAAGGCATCGACGACACACTCGCCCAACAAGACCCCGCTGACACCAGCGGGGTCGCAGACCAAGGCCAAACCGAGCCTGAAACTGCTCCCCCTGTGAACACTCGAGAAGCCCTCAGCCAAGCGGTCGGAGCTCACCTCGGAAAGCTGATCGGCCAGGGATTTGCTGACCTATTTGGACGCCGCTGATCAAGCTTCAGACACGCTCAACTCACACCTACAAAAGCCCCCTCCCAAAGGGGGCTTTTGCGTGCGGCTGCCCAGGCTCAACCCTTCAGCTTCTGATTGAGGATCTGGTTTGCCAGCTTCGGATCGGCCTTACCGCCGGTCTTCTTCATCAGCTGACCCACAAAGAAGCCCTGCAGCTTGGTTTTGCCGCCGCGGAACGCTTCCACCTCCTCGGGGTGAACCGCCAGCAGCTCCTCCACGATCGCCGTGATCGCGGCTGGATCGCTGATCATGCCCAAGCCTTTGGACTCGACGATCGCCGCCGGTGAACCACCCTTCTCGAGCAGCTCGGGCAGGATTTCCTTGGCGATCTTGCCGCTGATCTTGCCGCCATCGATCAGCTTCACCATCTCCGCCAGTTGCTCCGGGCGGAAGGGGAGATCGGTGTAGGAGAGGCGGTTGGCGTTCACATGAGCGGCGATGTCGCCGGTGATCCAGTTGGCCAGGCCCTTCGCATCAGCTCCGGCAGCCACGGCGACCTCGAAGTATTCGGCCATCGGGCGCTCATCGGTGAGCACGCGGGCGTCGTATTGCGACAGGCCCAGGGCTTCGGCGTAGCGGTGACGTTTGGCGGCCGGGAGCTCCGGCAGCTCAGCGCGCCAGCCCTCACGCAGCTCGGCATTCACCTCGATCGGACCGAGATCGGGATCGGGGAAATAGCGGTAATCACTGGCCCCTTCCTTACCGCGCATGCTCTTGGTGAGCTGCTTGCCCTCATCCCAGAGGCGGGTTTCCTGCACCACCGGCTCACCGGCCTCATAGGCCTTGATCTGGCGCTGGATCTCGTACTCACACGCCTTCTGGATGGCCGAGAAAGAGTTCATGTTCTTGATCTCCACCTTCGTACCGAAGGGCGCATCGGGTCCGCGGCGCACGGAGATGTTCACGTCGCAACGCAACGACCCCTCCTGCATATTTCCATCGCTCACGCCTAGATAACGCATGATCCGGCGGATCTCGGAGGCGTATTCCGCTGCCTCACGGCCGGTGCGCAGATCGGGCTTACTCACGATCTCGGCGAGGGCCACGCCGGCGCGGTTGTAATCCACCAGTGAGTGTGTGGAGCCAGCCAGGCGATCGCTGCCGGCGTGCACCAACTTGCCGGCGTCTTCCTCCATGTGAAGACGCTCGATGCCGATACGCTTGAGGTAGGAGTCTTTGCCTTTCTCCGCCACCTCCACTTCGATCCAGCCGTCTTCAGCGATCGGCTCGTCGTATTGGGAGATCTGGTAGTTCTTCGGCAGATCGGGATAGAAATATTGCTTGCGATCGAACTTGCTGTGCTCAGCGATGTTGAGGTTGAGCGCCATCGCCGCCTTCACCGCACACTCGAGCACCTTCTGATTGAGCACTGGCAGGGTGCCCGGCAAGCCGCACACCACCGGATCGATATGGGTGTTGGGGTCGTCGCCGAAGGCCGTGGAGGCGCTGGTGAAGATCTTGCTGTTGGTCCCCAGCTGCACGTGGGTTTCCAGGCCGATCACGGCTTCCCAGGCGGCCTCAGCAGCCATGTGTGTTCTCCAAGCGTGGGCCGATCCTATGGAAAGGGGCCGATGGCCATCGGCCGCAGTGGACTGAAACACTGAAGGGCCGTCTGCCGCTGCCCCCAAGCCATGGCCGCCACCGCCGCGACCGACACCGCTGCACCGGTGCTGATCCTCGGCGGTGGCCTGATGGGCCTGGCTCTGGCCCATGCCCTGGCGCGCAGCGGCAGAGCCGTGGAGGTGCTGAGCCGGCGCCGCAGTGAAGCGGCCGGCTTCGTGGCAGCCGGGATGCTCGCCCCCCACGCCGAGGGGCTGAGCGGTGCCCTGCTGGAGCTCGGCCAGCGCAGCCTCGAGCGCATCCCCGCCTGGGTGGCCCAGATCGAAGCCGACAGCGGCCTGAGCTGCGGCCTGCGCCCCTGCGGCATCGTGGTGCCCTTCGCCACGGCGGCCGAACGGGATGTCTACCCAACGGCAGCCTGGGGGGAAGCTCTCGACTGGCAGGGCCTGGAGCGTGAACTCCCCGGCATCGGCCCCGGCTGGCAGGCGGGACTGCTGTTCCGCCAGGACGGCCAGATCGACAACCGCCGCCAGTTGATGCGCGCCCTGGAGCGGGCCTGTGTGGAACGGGGGGTGCGCTTCCAGGAGGGGGTTGAGGTGTTGGAGCTCCTCCAGGAGGACGGACGACTGAGCGGCGTGCGGGTGCGCGACGCCGCGGCGGATCTACAAACACTCAAGGCCGGCACCGCTGTGCTTTGCAGCGGCGCCTGGAGCGCACAACTATTGCCGCAGCTGCCGATCTTCCCGGTGAAGGGGCAGATGGTGTCGTTGCAGGGGCCGCGCGATGCCCTGCAGCGGGTGATCTTCGGGCCGGGCACCTACCTGGTGCCGCGAGAAGACGGCCTGCTGGTGGTGGGGGCTACGAGCGAGCGCGAAGCCGGCTTCACCGAGGGCCTCACCCCCTTTGGCCAACGGCAGCTGCAGGCCGGTGTGGAGGCGCTGCTTCCCGCCGCAAGCCAGTGGCCGCCCATGGAACGCTGGTGGGGGTTCCGGCCCTGCACCCCCGACGAGGGACCGCTGCTCGGGGGGAGTGCGATCCCGGGGCTTTGGCTCGCCGCAGGGCATCACCGCAATGGGGTGTTGCTGGCGGCCATCACCGCAGAACTGCTGGCGGCCTGCCTCAGCAACGCTGGCTGCACTGCGGAGCAACAAGAGCTGCTGGGGGCGTTCCGCTGGGATCGCTTCGGAGCCTGAGCCAACTCGGGCCAACGCGATCAGCATGGGCGGATCACCGCTGGCCGGCACGGCCTGAGCGATGCAGCTGTTGCCCTTCCTCAACCTCCTGGCCCTGCTCTGCATGGCCCACTTTCTGGGGGATTTCGCTCTACAGAGCGACCGCATGGCGCTGGAGAAGTGTCCGGGCTGCTCCGGCAGCCTGCCCTGGCAGTGGTGGCTCAGCGGCCATGGGGCGATTCACGGGCTGCTGGTGGGCCTGATCACCGGCCAGCCGCTGCTTGGCCTGGCCGAGTGGGGCCTCCACTGTCTGATTGATCTGGGCAAGTGCAAGCGGCGCACCAGCATGAGCACCGATCAGGGTCTGCACTTGCTCTGCAAGGTGATGTGGGCAGCGCTCACCCTGGCCTGAGCCAAGGCAGCGCCGCCCGAAGGCAAGCTCAGCCCTCGACGCGCCAGGTCTGATCAGCGGGGGTCCAGTCGCTCAGCTCGGAGGGCTGGAACCACAGGCCGATTTCGAACTGGGCGGTTTCGGGAGCATCGGATCCGTGGATCACGTTGCGGCCGATGTTCACCGCCAGGTCGCCACGGATGGTGCCGGGCTCGGCCTCGAGGGGCTTGGTGGCGCCGATCAGCTTGCGGGCGCTGGCGATCACACCGTCGCCTTCCCACACCATGGCCACCACGGGGCCGGAGGTGATGAAGTCCACCAAACCAGCGAAGAAGGGGCGCTCGCGGTGCACGCCGTAGTGGCTCTCAGCCAACTCACGGCTGGGGGTGAGCTGCTTGAGGCCCACCAACTTGAAGCCCTTGCGCTCAAAGCGGCCGAGTATCTCGCCCACCAGGCCGCGCTGCACGCCATCGGGCTTGATGGCAATAAACGTGCGTTCAGCAGCCATGGAATCAAAAGGTTCAGATCCGGCCCATCGTCCGCGGCGGGCCTGCCGCTTGGCAAGCACAAGCGGGCAAACCACCCAGACCAAAACTGACTACGCTCAGATGACCAGGGTCAGATAGAGCCGTGTCCGCAAAGCCTCGCGAGGTTTCCAAGTCGCAGTTCAAAGCCCGGGCGCTGGCCCTGTTTCGTGAGATCGAAACCAGTGGAGCAGCTGTGGTGATCACAGATCACGGCCGACCTGCGCTCGAAATCCGTCCCTATCGACCGACAGGGACAGACGTCGTGGCTCCTCTGGAGGCGCTGCGTGGATCCGTGACCCACTACGAGGCACCCTTCGAGCCAGTGGGCGAAAGCGATTGGGAGGCCCTGGCGTGATCCTGCTCGACACCCACGTGCTGATCTGGTGGGTGAACGGCGATCACGAAAGACTCTCAAGGCCCGCCTTGTCTGCACTGGAGCTTGAGGGGCAAACGCACCTGGTGTCAGCCATCAGCTGCTGGGAGGTGGCGATGTTGGTGAAGCGAGGCCGCCTCGGCCTCACCATGGACCTCGAACGTTGGCTTGCGTTGCTGGAAGCGATCCCAGAGCTGCGCTTGCTGCCACTGACTCCGGCCGTGGCCGTAGCCGCCACCCGCCTGCCTGAACCCTTCCATCCCGACCCTGCCGATCGCTTTCTGGTTGCGCAGGCACGGGAACTGAACATCCCACTTGTGACTGCAGACTCCAAAATCAGGTCCTACCCCCACCTGCAGAGCCTGTGGTGACCGCCCCATCCGCCATCGCCGGCCAGCAGCAGGGATGGAGCAGCGCCGACAGCGCCGAGCTGTACGGCCTGAGCCGCTGGGGGGAGCCCTATTTCTCGGTGAATGCCCGCGGACACATCAGCGTGCAGCCGCAGGGCGATCGGGGCGGCAGCCTTGATCTGATGGAGCTGGTGCAGGGGCTGGAGGGCCGCAACCTCGGCCTGCCCTTGCTGATCCGCTTCGACGACATCCTCGAAGACCGGCTGGAGCGGCTGCACGCCGCCTTTGAACGCGCCATCGCCCAGTACGGCTACGGCGGCCGCTACCAGGGCGTGTTTCCGGTGAAGTGCAACCAGCAACGCCACGTGGTGGAGGAGCTGGTGAGTTGCGGCCGCCGCTGGCATTTCGGCCTGGAGGCCGGCAGCAAAGCTGAACTGTTGATCGCCCTCTCGCTGATCGACGACCCTGAGGCGCTGTTGATCTGCAACGGCTACAAGGATCAGCGCTACATCGAAACCGCGATCCTGGCCCGCCGGCTTGGACGCCAGCCGGTGGTGGTGATCGAACAGGCCGATGAGGTGGAGCGGATCATTAGCGCCAGCCGAGCCCTGGGGGCTGCGCCGTTTATCGGCATCCGCGCCAAGCTCGCCAGCCGCAGCACTGGCCGCTGGGGCAGCTCCGTGGGTGAGAAAGCCAAGTTCGGCCTGGCGATCCCAGAAGTGCTGGCCACGGTGGAGGCCCTGCGGGAGGCCGGCCTACTGGCCGATCTGCGGCTGCTGCACTTCCACGTGGGCAGTCAGATCAACGACATCGCCGTCCTCAAGGACGCCCTGCAGGAAGCCGGCCAGATCTACGTGGAGCTCACCAAGCTCGGCGCGCCGATGGGCTACCTCGATGTGGGCGGCGGCCTGGGAGTCGACTACGACGGCAGCCGCACCGCCACCGCCGCTTCCACCAACTACTCCCTGCAGAACTACGCCAACGACGTGGTGGCGACGGTGCGGGAGTGCTGCGAACCCCACGGCGTCGCCGTGCCCACCCTGGTGAGCGAGAGCGGCCGGGCCATCGCCAGCCATTTCTCGGTGCTGGTGTTCAACGTGCTTGGCACCGCCAGCCTGCCCGGCTCCGTGCCTGCGCCGCAGGAGAGCGAACCCCTCACCGTTCGCAACCTCCGGGAGACGTTGCGCGGCATCACCGCAACGGCCAGCGATGAGGAGAGCGGCATCTCCCGGCTTCAGGAGGCTTGGAACGACGCGATCAAATTCAAGGAAGACGCGCTGGCGGCCTTCCGGCTTGGGTATCTGAGCCTGCCGCAGCGGGCCATGGCCGAGCAGCTCACCTGGGCCTGCGCCGAAGCGATCGTGGCCCGCCTCCCGCGCGGCGGCGCCATCCCCGACGACCTCAGGCAGCTGCGAGCCGCCATGGCCGGCACCTACTACGCGAATTTGTCGGTGTTTCGCTCCGCGCCGGACACCTGGGCGATCGAGCAGCTCTTCCCGCTGATGCCAATCCACCGGCTGGAGGAAGAACCCACCCGGCTCGGGCACTTCGCCGACCTCACCTGCGACTCCGACGGAAAGCTGGCTCGCTTCATCGGCGACGGCCAGGCCAAGCCGCTCCTGGAGCTGCATGAACCCAGAACCGGCGAGCCCTACCTGATCGGCATGTTCCTCGGCGGTGCCTATCAGGAGGTGATGGGCAACCTCCATAACTTGTTTGGCAGCACCAACGCCGTGCACATCCGCCTGGCCCCGGGCGGCGGCTACCAGGTGGATCACGTGGTGCGCGGCAACACCAATGCCCAGGTGCTCGAGGCGATGGAACACAACCCCGACCTGCTGCTAGAGCGGCTGCGGATGGCCAGCGAAGCGGCGATTCAACGCGGTCAGCTCAAGATCAGCGACGCCCGCCGCCTGATGGATCACCTGGAAACCAGCCTGCGCCAGACCACCTACCTGCAGGAGTAAGCGCGCCAGCAAGGCAGCCGCTGGGTGTGAGCAGGATCACCGCCGACCTGGAGCCGCATCACGAGGGTTCTCGGCTGCCGCGCTGAGGGTGAAACCAGTTCCCCCTCACAGCCATGACCTTCTCCCTCCCCGGCTTCGATCAATGGACCTTCCAGGTCGTGATGTTCGGCAGTCTGTTGGTGCTGGAAGCCCTCAGCGGTGACCAGAGATTGAGCACTGTCCTGGAACCCATGGACTCCACCCGGGCCCGCGCTCATGCTCTGATCAACCGCCCTTGCTGCGCGCTGGTAGCAGCCCACGCTTGATCAACGGCTGCAGGTCTGTAATCCGCAAACCACCGTCCACCTCCTCCACCGTGCCTCGAGTGCGCAGCTTGCTCAACGTGCGTGAGGCTGTCTCCCGGGCCAGACCGGCCAGCAAGCCAAGTTCGCGCTGCGCGAGAGCCGGGATCACCGCCTGGGGATCATGGGCAGCACCGCTGCGCCGGGCCAGATAGGCGAGGGCATCGAGCAGACGGGTGGTGGCATCACCGCTCTGGATCGCAAAGCGCTGATTGAGATCCCGCAGGCGCGCAGCCTCCAGCCGGGCCAGCGCCAATGCAAAACCCGCGTCGTTCTCAAGCAGTGCCACGAACGGGGCGGCCCGCAACTTCACCACACTCACCGGCGTGAGGGCCACCACATCGGCCGAACGCGCCGCCCCATCCAGAGCCGCCATCTCACCGAACACATCTCCCTCCCCCAACACCGACATCACGACTTCGTCGCCATCGACGGTGGTGGTGCGCACCTTGGCCATCCCACTACGCAGCAGAAACAGCGACTCGCCCCAGTCCTGCTCCATCACGAACACCTGCTCGGGGCCATGGCTGCTCTCGAGATGGCGTTCCAGCAGGAGGGTGCACTGCTCGAGGCTGAGCGACTCAAACAGCGGCAAGGCCTGGAGCTGCTCAGGGGTGAAGACCGCCATACCGATGCCAAAGAACACCACCAGCCAAGCCTTCCTTCGTCATCCCCGCAATCTCGTTGGCCAGGCCAGGCTTCGATCCAAGGATCGTCCTGACCGTGAGATCGGGCAGCCAGCTAGTGCTTGGAGCACAGCGTTGACCAAAACGCACGCCCGCATCCATCAACCGGATGCGCTTGATCAGCAAGCCGTAACGCAACGGCTGGCCAGAACAGACACAGCTCAGGGCCGCGATGCGTGGCGGGACTAAAGTTAGCGAGAGACAAGGCCTCGCGTGGCAGACCCAGGAGCGCCATCTTGACAACCTACGTTGAGTTCTACAGCCCAGCAGCAGGGCAAGACAGCTACGAAGTCAACTCGGACTACCATCACGCCACAAGCACAAAAACAAAAAGCGGTCTATCTGTACACAGCTTTTGGAAAGACAACACCTACAAGGAGCAAGTTCAGGTCATTGCCCCGAATTACAAGAGCATCAAGCACAAGTGGAATCAATACAACAACTACACGGTCCCTGGCTACACCTTTAGCCTTCTGCCGGGCGGCTATTCAGATTTTCACGGCAGCAAAGGGAAAGACCACATCACTCTCTCCAACCTGAACCAGACAGGCTTGTCCTTAGTGGATGGAGGAGCGAGCAAGGATGTGGCACTGCTTCCCGCGAAGAAGGCCCTCGTCAGCATCAGCACGAATGACCTTGGCTTCAGCAAAGTTGACACAAGCAAAGCCGACCTCTTCGGTGGTAGCTCGATTTATTTGCTATTTGGGATCGAGAAACTCGACTTTCTTGATCATTCAGTCAAACTGAAAACTACGAAGACCTCATACAAACTAAAGAGCGGTAAAACCAACCCATTCGACGGCGGCTACGGGCCAGACTACAACAAAAGCATCTTCAAGTCCGGAGACTTGCTGAGCGACAAAAACGATATACTATCTGTTGCAAAATTGACATCACTGCCCGTCACCAGTCTGGACTTCGCTGGCGGGAAAGATGTATTAGTCATTTCCGAGCCGTCCACAAATGTAGACGTTCATATCGTGGGTTCGATCACCTACCTACACAGCAAAGGAGCCAGCGCTGTTCTGGACAACCTGGAGTATTTGCAGTTCATTGACCAGGCCTACCAGCTGAATGCATCCACCAGCAAGTTTTCCAAGCTGCCCTTTTACAGCTGAAGCTCCCACAGTGACATGAACGCATGAAACAAGTTTTCGCAACAGTCTTCACAGCATTAGCCCTATTCAATGCGCCCCATGGCGTCGCTCAGATTAATCCCTCAGCTCAGCAGATTGAACAAGCAAGGCGACTGATTGAAACCGGGAATCCACAAGCGGCCTTGCAACAGTTTGAAGCCCTTCTAAGCAAAGATCCAGGCAACCTTGAGGCGCGCTTTGGCAAAGCACGTGCATTGCATGACCTAGATCAAAAACTAAAAGCCCTAGAGGAGTACGCACTGATTATCAGTCTAGACTCTAAACACTTTCGCGCCCTCAACAATCGAGGCCTCGTTAAAGGAGCGATGGGAGACCTTACTGGAGCCCTTGAAGATATTAATTCAGCTTTAAGCATCAACAAAAGGTATGCGCCAGGTCATGTTAATCGAGGGGTAACCCTTGCTGCCCTTGGTCAAGCCAAAGTAGCCCTGAGCGATTTCAACCGTGGCATCGAGCTGGATCCCAGTTATGCCGACGCTTTTCGCAATCGAGGCATTACCAGGGAATACCTTGGCGACCTCAAGGGCGCCTGCAAAGACTGGGCCCGAGCCAAAGCCCTGGGACAGTCCGATGCGGGGGCATGGCATCAAAGCCAATGCCAATAGTTTTCGTCCAGCAAAATAAAACTCGTGACACCAGCATCTCTTGCGGAATGAGTAAGATTGCCGACGTATTTTGCGGCGAGGTCCGCCCAGCTGACCTATGATTGAGGCAGTTGAGCCGGATGCCATGAAAAACCTTGCCATCGGCCTGGGCGATGTGACGGAGGTGAGCCGCTGATGGCGCAACTCCACCGCACGCTGCAGGCGCTGTGGATCCAGCGTCAGCCGCTGGGTGCGGCGAACACTGCTTCGATCCGCCAGAGAGGCTGGACCACC
>Ga0194115_10004358_pt1 | contig 15269 bp, 10 predicted proteins | sample TA2MahsurfametaG_3_FD_148656 | JGI IMG/M metagenome (GOLD analysis project Ga0194115, IMG submission 148656) | Freshwater microbial communities from Lake Tanganyika, Tanzania - TA2015002 Mahale S4 surface | ecosystem: Environmental > Aquatic > Freshwater > Lake | place: Tanzania: Lake...
TATATTTTTTGTTGGTGGGGGGGGGGGGGGGGGGGGGGCATTCTTCAATTGAAGACTAACCCAGTTCCTTTTGGTACTTGTTGTTCCTACAGACTTCTTGGGAAGGAGCGTATCGGCAGCCTGTCCCCGGAACAACAAAACTTTGTCCGGAACGAGGATAGTGGATTATCCCTACAGGGAGTTGTCGACAAATATCATCCTACCATCTTGATTGGTGTAACAGCATTCGGTGGGTTGTTTACGGAAGAATTAATCCGTTCGATGGCGAAACACGTAGACCGTCCAATTGTATTCCCATTGTCCAATCCAACCACCAAGGCTGAATGTACGGCAGAGCAAGCCTTTCAATGGACAGATGGTCGATGTGTCTTCGCATCAGGATCTCCATTCAGTCCGGTCGTCATGAACGGAACGACTTACTATCCATCCCAGTGCAACAACAGTAGGTAGCTGTCGCGGTTGTCATTTCGTCCACAACGTGGAAGAAGTATTTTGAATGGTGCTCACTTATCCTTGTCGCTCTTGTTTGGTTGGATTTTCTTGTTTTTGGGTTCATTGTACAGTGTACGTCTTTCCCGGTGTGGGTCTTGGTGCATCGGTATGCGGTGCTAAACGAGTAACGGATCGGATGTTGTATATTGCCGCAAAGGCATTGGCGGAATGTGTCCCCGACGACGTTATGGCTCGTGGTCAAGTCTTCCCCCATATCAATACGATTCGTCAAGTCTCACATAGGATTGCTGTAGCTGTCGTCCAAGAGGCAATCCGAGAAGGCATCGCCACGAAGGTATCTGAAGAAGATTTGGAAGATTTGGACACCTTCGTCGCTCGTAAAATGTATTATCCCGAATATGTTCCACTCGTCGAAAAGGGGACCTTTTAAAAGGAGGGGGGGGGTTAACACTCCTTCATCTGAGGCGAGACAAAAGCTGAATCATGGCTCCAATAGTAGTCTACTAGGAACATTAATTTTTCTACATAGCAAGATGTATGCATCGCTTCTTTCGCTGCAACTCTATATTGTTGTGTACGATATCCAAAGTATTGGGATTTATATTCTTGGAACGATATCAAAGGTACATTGCTCATATGTCTTGCAACAGATATCTTGACATTCCGAGAGACAATCTTCTTTCGATTTGACCAACGAACCATCTCCAGCTGTTTGACATTGACTCTTACATCCTGAAATCGATCGTAAAAAATCTGGATCCTTCTTCGTTCCCTTGAGATCATTCTTATCCTTCGGTGGAGTACCTGGAATGATCGGTGCCTTGCCAGATTTATAAATCGTCCCAACCCCCTCTGTAGCATACGCTATGGACGATGTCGACCCAATGGACAAGGTCGTTGTCGTACCCCAAAGTCCCAGGACCGAAGATCCCATCCATAAGGCATTACGACGACCCATCACAGCACTACCAGTAGGGACCGAAGTACGGGCATGAAAGAACAAAGATCCATCTACACTTTCTTGTTGTTTTCGCTGTTGTGGTGGTGATGGTGATGTTTGTATCTCATGCTGCTGTAGGCGAGACGGTATACCCCGATGAATCATCGGTTCGTTGCTTGCAGTCAGGGCATCGTTGCTCGGACATCCCAGGAGAACCAACAGACTGATCAATGAATACTTCCGATTCATATCGAATAATTGCAACAACTATCGGATCGGGATGTTTTGTCGTCCACAACACAATCGTTGACCGGATACCTAGACCAAAACCATTGTTGTTGTCTTTCTTGCCATGTCCATCCATCAAAGTGACGCCACGCACGCACGTCATCACATACATCCTTTGGGGTCGATGTTGTCGACTCTGACGGTGATCGAAAGCATAGGATCTTTTATATATGCCTTTGATGACTCCCCTCCGACATATGGGGCATATATGAAAGAAACAGCTGGTGGACGTTGATGTCCGTGGCTCACACCATCCGATGTGACGACAGTGATGACTTGCGTCTCGCGTCGGCACCATGGCACCAAGGCCATGGTTTCATATTCTCCAGTCGTCGCGAACAGTCCATTCGAAAAATCCTGTCTACAACTCACGGTCATAACCACAACGACATCCATCCCCCTGAATAACTTTGCACCAGTACGATATGGATCATGATCACAAGCGAGTGAATGGTGTCACAGAATCATGCCAACTAATGGAAGGTGCGTCTTTCAGATTGAACGTTCTTGATCCGTGGGCGTGTTGATACGCAATGGTGATGGGCCTTTTCCGGGCTTGATCTCATCCATGTTCTGCCTACCGTTGTGATTTCTTTACGACTCGTCTGGAAGACGAGAGAACCCCCCTAAACGGTCAAATTCCGAAACAGGACTTGATGGATGTCGTAAGGATGGTACCGAAAACGTATCTTCCCGAAGCCAAGCATTCAGAATTCTCCAAAGATGAAGCGGCGGAAGAGTATTTTCGACAGAAACGTTTTAAGATTGGACGATGGACGTTGATAATGTCCTTTGTGGCGTTGGGGTTGTGTGTAGGGGCACTCTTTGAGGGACCCCTTGGTTATTGGCACAAATCACGATCCCAGGTATCTCGATGGATCCCGACCGATTTGTTCGATGATCAGGGCCGATCGGTGACTCAAGACTACGACGTTGCGGTCCCCTTCACTGACTTTCTCCCTGGTCTGGTGGGGATCTATAGGAAACCTCTTTATGCCTTCTTTGTGAATCGAGGTCAAGCAATTGCCGCCTTCGGTATCGAATCCAAAGAGTCTCCCATGCTGGAATTTTCATCCGCCAACAAAGCCTATCAATCGACCTCCCTGCTTGGTTTTCGTACCTTTCTTCAAGCCTCGCGGTGGAGCACTGGGTCCTTCTTATTGGAACCCTTTAGTCCCCTCACATCCAACTTTCCCCGGTCAGCTTCACAGTCCTTCGTCGGAACCTCGGCACCATTGGAAGGTTCACCACGAATCTTTCCGAAGCGAATTATGTACAGTGGGGACAACGAATTACAGATACAGGAACTTGATTATCAACATCAGATCGAAACAAATGTAACCTACTTTATCCTTCCCGAAGAAGATTTTGGCGCATTCGTCCGTCGAACAACTATCACCAACCTGCATGGGCAAGAAACGCTCACTTTGTCTGTGCTTGACGGCCTCGCCCGGATGCAACCTTCAGGGGGCCAATTGAATACGTATCTAAAGAATATGGGCCAAACATTGCAGAGCTTCATGGGAGTCTACTTCCCATACGACGATTCCATCAGTATGCCCTTTTATCGATTGACAGCTCATCCCGACGACAAAACCAAATTCCGAAATCAGGATCGGGGGCACTACTGCCTAAGTTTGCTTGAAAATGAACCAGGTGAACCCGGAAATGCCGAACTTCTTCCCATTGTCTACGATACCAACAAAGTATTTGGAGAGGATACGTCATTGCTTCGCCCTATCGAACTTTTCTCCAAATCGATTGCGGATATTGTCAAGGGGCCGCAATACGGCCAAGCGAAAACATCCTCTTGCTTCGGAGCTCGTAAGTCCTAGATGCTTGTTCGTACGGATCACTGGAACGTCATAATATTCTCAGCTTGTTCGATTGCCCTTTAGTCGAGTCCATCTCTCTTGGGCCTGGTCAGACGGTCACTATTTCGACCTTTTACGGGGCCGCAAATGATATCTTGGATGTCCCCGTTATTTCTCGAAGAATTCTCCAAGAGGGCTTTGTGTTGTACAAGCTTACGCGGACTAAGGAAGTGATTCGTCAGATCACGGAACAGATCGCGACTCGTACCAGTCACCGGGTATGGGACAATCATATACAGCAGATGTTTCTTGACAATTCGTTGCAAGGGGGTATTCCCATTGTTCTCGGCGACAAGGATGATGACGGCACGGACACTACCGACGAGGATACTCGCCTCAAGGTATTCCACGTATTCTCTCGCACCCTTGGCGACTTGGAGCGAGATGACGACGATTTTGTGCTTAGCCCTACATTTTTTTCACAGGTAGGTGGACTGGCTCGAGGCCTCCCTCGGAATGATCGACACTCCTTTGCTGACTCTTCCTTTTGCTGTTTGTCCATGAAAGGGTCCAGGAAATTTTCATCACGTGATTCAAAATCGCCGAGATGATGTGATATTCAATCCTAGAATTGGGTCATTCAACGTGAAAATGTTTCTCTCGTTCATCCAAGCGGATGGCTATCAACCTTCGTCTGTTGAAGCGGTCGTCTTCACAGTACGAGACATGAAAGTGTGCGAACGGATTGCTGAGGAAGCTGTTGGACGAGCGGACGGACACCGAGCCCAAAGAGAAGCACTCACGGGCATGCTGAATGGTGGACCTTTTCGTCCGGGGCAGCTCTTGAGGTTCATGGAAGAACAGAATATCGAGATTGTAGTCTCGAGACAGGACTTCATTGATCTTGTGGCGTCATCGGCCGAGTCTTGGCCGATGGCGATGCAGAAGGAAGGCTTTGGGGCGGATCATTGGACCTACTACATGGACATGATCGGTTCGTTTCTTTCAATATATCCCGATGGGGAATTCAAAATCATGTATGAGACGGAACTGCCGTACTTCTTCTCACCAGCAGCCGTTCAACCCCGTCGGAAAAAATACGTTCTTTTGGATAGGGATGGGTCTAGTCGGGTTCGGCAGCTTGACGCAACCGTGGAAGATGAAGAAAAGCTCAAGTATATTCAACGTCTCCGTTCGAAACGGAGAAATCAGCCCGATTCCTATGGAGACTGGCAGGGCCAGAGTGGTGTAGAACGTTGTTTCAAGAGCACAGTCGCAGCGAAGCTTCTCCTTTTGGCAACTCTCAAATTCGCAACACGAGACGCCTACGGTATGGGCATAGAATACGAAGGAGGAAATTGGGGCTGGGATAGCGCTAACGATGGCCTGCCATCCACAATCGGTAGCGGTATGGCGGAAACCTTTGAACTGAAAGTTCTTGTCCGCTATCTCTTGACTTCAACATTCAAATACAATGAGCCTGTTCTCATCCCGGTCGAACTTGCCGACTTGATCAATGCCATCACTGCCGGCCTTGAGAATCTGGAATCACGCAGGATTCCATCCGTTCTGGATGAATTCGTGCCAGCGTCCCTATTTGAGTACTGGAATGATATCTCCAGCGCTCGAGAAGCATATAGAGAGAGGACCAAGGTGGATTTCTCAGGAAACACGACAGTCCTACACACCACTGACTTGATTCCTCTATTGAATCGATGGCTGCTTCATCTTGACGCTGGGATTGCTCGTGCAGCCTCTTTTGGAACGATTGATGCTTTCAACGGTGCATCAAACTCGACGATTCCGACCTACTTTGCTTTCGAGGTTACCAAATACCAAAAGTCAGGGGAAGCCAATCACGATGGGGCTCCATTCGTTGAAGCTCTACAGATGAAGGTCCGAAGACTGCCTATATTTTTGGAAGGTCCCACTCGTATGTTGAAGACAGTCACCGATACAGCCGTGGCAAGAGATATGTACTGGAACATTCGTGAGCACTCTGGTCTCCGAGACAATGAGCTATCGATGTATACAGTTTCTGGTGATCTTCCAGGTTATTCCGTTGATTTAGGAGGTACGACGGCATTCCCTCCAGGATGGAGCAAGAACCAGGGAGTGTCGCTCCACATGTCATACAAGTTCTACCTTGAGTTGCTGCGACACGGTCTTCATGACGAGTTTTTTGCGGAAGCTACTCCGGGTGGTCTTCTTCCCTTCATGAACTCTGAAGTGTATGGACGATCATTGGCAGAGTGTTCATCCTTCATTGCGTCGTCAAGCTTCGAAGATCCCTCTATTCGCGGGCGTGGTTTCCTTCCGCGAATGAGTGGAGCCACTGCCGAGTTCTTGAGCATTTGGAAAATCATGTACATCGGAATCGACCCGTTCTATGTCGATCCGGGCGATTACCAACTCAGAATGAAGCTTGTCCCGACGCTTCCTCTATGGATGTTCGATACGCAGGGAAACCATGATTTGGACGAGGACAAAGAGTTCCAGCGAAGTCCTTTCCTTCGTCATTCAGCCCAGCAGAACCTGAACACTCCGAATGTTCGTTTCAAACTCTTTTCGTCTATTCAAGTTTACTATTACAACGAACGCCGCATCGATCTCTTCGGATACCCACCAGTCCGATACCGTATAGGCCTTCGCGACGGATCTATATTCGAAGTGGATGGGCCGGTTATCGGGGTCGATCTTGCCGAGAAAATCAGACGTGTTGTGTTTGTTGATTTCATAGAGGCTTACTTCTAGAACCGGACGATCGGAGATGGTGACGTTCCGCTGCGATGACAGTTTGAATCGAGAATGTCCTCGTCATGCCTCCAGTCACCACCTCCGGAGCTGTCAGATGCCGCCAGTCCCATGACTTTCCGTAGGTGATAGCGGCGCCAAAAGTACATCAAGTCTTCGTCACTTGGAAATCCCATGTGATATCGCGTTGATTATCTGGGAGCGTAGTTTGTCGTTGTTATTGGCTGATGCAACAGGCGTTTGGACGCGAGAGACCCGTTCTTCTAGCCCGCCCAGCACGGCATCGTAACAAGAAGCAGCGCACTGAGAAGCGCCATCTTCGTGTGGTTCCATGGGTGAATTCTAGTCTACAAAACGTGGTCAACTCAGGCGTAGTTAAGTTTGTAAATGCTATTCCCATCACATCACATCCAGGAGAATGATACTGATAGCCGACAATTGCAAACTTTCTTTATTCAATACGGAGCAGATATTCCATATCCTGTAGATCATCCTTCTCAATGGTTCATCAATCGCTTCTCGCTTCCCCGGGGGTTCTCGCATCCATCCATCATCATCCCAGCAGCCCTCGGCATGAGGAAGCGAAATCGAAAACGCTCACTCCGAATCAGTGCGTCACTAGGAAAAAAGCCGGATTCATCGAAGAAGAAGAAGAACAAATCTCGACGCGGATTTTTTTGTTTGCGAACCGAAATTTCATCAGTGAGGCTACTACTACCGCCGTCTGGCCATCTATCAGGTAGGTGTTCGTCCTTACGTCCTCCTCATTTTTTCCGTCCTGACAGCTGCTGTGGAAGCTGGCCCGATAAATGTTCCGCATATTGCAAAGAATGTGCCCTCTGCGGAACAAGCAGTTGTTCGTGACACAGCAATCGCAAACAGATGGCAATACTGTCACTGTCGCTCAGTTCTTCACGTTTTGACAGGTAAAGGTGCTCACAAGCTGCCCTTGTACCATCGGCATCTGGTTCCGCCGTAAATCTTCGCCATTCGGTCGAGACTGACAAATATACCACACAATACCAACGTCGATCGAAAACCATTGTATATATAAGCATGTCAGACCTTTTACAGCAAACTCTGTCAAGGCAGTCCCATGGAGAGTCCTCTGCGGAGCCACGCCTCTCACTGCCATCATCGTCTTTCTCCTCAGAACGTCACAGACGCGAACAACATCCGATGCAGGGGTTGACCATTGAAACAGCGACAGATAAAGCGAAGACAACGGTGACAGCAACAAGGAATCTTCCCAAGGAAGAGGGCAATCGACATCGGTCATCATCATCTTCTTCTTCTTCGTTGTCAACGTCATCAACATCAGGCCGAAGTTCGCTACAATCATCTACGAACAGTGATGCAGAAGAAGATGATGAAGATTACTGCTTTCCTCAAGATTACGATATCGAAACGGCCATCGGAGCGTGGGATCAGATAACAGAACTTACTCATGAGATTACGAGTTCCCTCATGGCCAAACAGGCGGCAGTCCTTTGTCAACGATTCCGTCGAGAGTCTACGAGTCTAGAAACAGGACCGCCCATCAAGAAACGAAAAGTCGTCGTGTCATCAACGTCTATTTCAGTTGACGTCTTGAGTAATCTCAACGACCATACCAAGAATATGACTGGCGGGCCTACTGATCCAGACCTTACGGTAGTAACCAATATTGATGAAGACACTCCGCCTAGAGAGAATGAGACAGTCAATGCCACAAACAGTGATCGTCATCACGACGAGGACGGTGGCCTACCAAAGAATCTTTATGAACACGTCGATCGTATCGGAAGGATGTCAAGACTGGTGATGGAAATTGAATTCTGCCAGAAGGAACTCCGTAAGGAAATGCTTGCGATGAAGAAAGACCAACACCAAGATGACGATAACAGCAGGGCCTAGTGTTTCTACGTATTCTCTTTTTCTTTCAACTCTGGAGCGGGGGGACGGATGGGGAGCAGCTCTCGATCAGGCGTCGTTTGGGAGACCAATCGAGAGTCATTCTTCCTCTTGACATATTTCTACATAAAGCCAACTAGTGTTCCATGTGCATGTGCTTACATTTAGATTCAATAGAAGGAAAATAAAGATGGAATCGTTGATAAAACCATCCTTCCTCACCTACCCTTTCGTCCTTGCGGGGATCGAGCAACTGTCAAAAACCTGTTTTCTCCATTGCAGCAGCGGCTGTTCGCGCCTTCAACCGAACCCATGAAACCACGACTGCCCCAAGCCGGCAGAACAGCTGGTAAATTGTAAATCAGTTCATCGAAGCGAACCCATCAAAAAGAGACACGACCCGGCTCGACCTCCGATTACATATCATACCAGTAGGTTCCATGTGGAAGATTCTTGTCATTGGAATACCAGAGATACGTCACTTGTTGAAAATATCTAGTATTCACATATGTGTATTTTCATTATCGTGGCTGCCGCTCACACGTCTCAAGACTTTTCAGCGAGCGTGCCGACACCTCGCTCCACTACATTCCTTTCATCATCGGCGTCACTGAAAGGGATAGCAGGGCTGTTGTTCTTGTTCTTGAACGATGGAGGGAGTGATCTGACGGAAAAGAACATCCACTGATCTGTTGTTTTCTTGAATGAAGGCAATCTAAGATGTCATCACCCAAAAGACTCCGGAGGTGTATTTCCATGGGAAAAGGTGAAGAGGAAACCAACCCGGTGACCACTTTTCGAGAAACGGAAACGTGGCAACCAAAATCATCTAAAGTCGGCATGACGACGAAGAAGAAGAATAATCGACGACAGCAAAGAATCACCATAGAGAGGAAGGATCAAATGAATAACATGGATAGTTTTCATTTTCATCGAATGGTACAAACAGAAAAGGAACATCACATTCAATCAAGACGACGGCGGGATACACGACGGCGGGACACAGAACGATTGGGAACGAACAGCACCCCACTACGATCGGAACCTACATCGGATGATCGATCCCCAAACGAATTATACAAGGAAAGAATAAAAGACAGCAGTCATCATCACTACTACTCGCTGAATGGATGGGATGACCTCCTTGCGGCTGTTTGGCACGGAATACCTATAGATTTGGACGATGATGACTTTCACAACGACCGTCTTTGTGACTGGGCTGAACCATGGTTGACCTCCGGCTGCGACGTTCCTCCATTACGATCAGAATCACCACCTCTTGTTCCTCCTCATTTCCAGGCAACAAACGTTGAGACGGTCGGGGACGTCCATGATGGATCCGTTTCTTCATCGTTCACCCCTCCTGGATCTCTTCCATTTCCGGTAGGAGAGAATTCCAGTTGTAATTCGACGATTTCAAGTCATATGACTTCTTCTACGTCCCCGAATCGTCGTGCATATGCCACTAAGGGGAATTCATCTCTTTGGAAGGTCCATTCATTGTCTTCATCTGGGTACGGGAGGGCAGAAGAAGATCATGGACTTGAAGTCTCCTTTATTTCATCGCCGAAAAAGAAGAGCGCCCCCGCTGCAACAGTCCATGCTCTGGATGATGAATTCATGCGGGAGGGACTCCTGGGAGATGTATCATCAAGGACTCAACAAAAATGGTTAGCTCCAGATCTACGCACCGCTACGCTATCTTCGACGACGAGCTCTCAGCCTCCATCGTCCGCTAGTGTTGAATTTCCGATCGACAAGTCTTCGAGACGGAGCCCAACGAATTTTGACGGTCGTGATACTATATTGCTTTCCTCAGGAAAGAGTAGTGACTCCAACTCTCCTTCAATATTACGATCACCCTGTGAAGATCATCACAACAGCTTGAGCCATAATGTTGTGGATTTCAGGAAAAGAACTACATCTCGACTACTTCAGAAGTCAAAGAAGAACAAGATTTTGCCTTATTCTAGCTGTGATGATGTCGTCGTCACTGAGAGCAGCAGTTTCGGGTCTCGATCTTCGAATTCCCGATTGAGAGGAGACTCCTCCTTTTCGCCATTAAGAGTACCGACGCATCCCTCCCGTGGCGATGTTCTGGATTCAAGAAAAAATAAGCCCACGACTCCATTAGAGCTCGGGATGCCGGCGACAGAGTTTGATGAACCTTGTCAAGCAATACCTCATGTGGCTAGCCGATCAATACTGACCAGCAACATTTCCCGGATACCATCTGGACTTGACCAAACACGTCTCGAGCGCCATCCACCACGGACCACCGGCGATGAAGTCATCGACAAAATGGAGAATCTGTCGGCCGACGGTCTTCTTCCTCCTGACTTCTATGAAGAGGCAATCTCTGCTACTAACAAGTCCCTTGTGGAAGATTTAGGCCATGTTCTCGAGGTGCCATCTCCAAACAAAGCGACTGATTCGTCAATTTGTTTGCCACAATCCACCAGACGCCGTCGTTTCTCCAAGGCCAACCGCCGCGTCAAGCTAGCCACTACCAATCCAAAGAATCAATTATCCGCTCGTATTGCTGTGCATTGTGCTCTAAAGACAACTCGTCGTCATTCTTCTGTGTTTTCAAAAATTCTCAAGAGTCGACAGGTTGGCCGCTTTGCGACGCATAATGGACATATTATCGCAGCGCGTCTGGTCCTATATCTTCTTCGACTCGTTTCCTGGCATGCATCTAGACGACGATTGAGTTTTGAATACGGACCTCTGACTGTGTACTGCAAGCCACATGAAGCAATGAGTCTATGGGTGCTTCAATGCTTGTCATGGATGATTGGACACGACGGAAGCGGAAATGACGATGATGAGCCCACGGCGACAGAGACGATGTCAGAGGAGCTAGCATTCCTATACGAGGACAGCACGAGTGCGTTGATACATCCATTGCTAAAAGCATTTGTTTGGAATGCATCTATCGAAACCAATCTCGAAAATTATCCGTTTATTTTCGCGCACGAAAACGCAGGAACACAGAAATTGGAAGACGAGGATGATGGTTTGACTCTGGAGATGGCTCTTCTCCCCCAGCTCGAAAATCAATTGCGTCGCGAGATCGACAATGCCAAGATAGAGGATCTGGGGTTGTGGGATGGGGTCAGGTCACAATCCCGTGTTGTTGCTCTGAAGAAGCCGATCGTCGAGGAAGCTGCGTTGCGGGAACCTGTCGCGGACAATTGGCAGAGCTCGACTCGATCAACACAGAAGAGGCTGTTCGATGGAATGGGTACAAGATTTGTCCCCATGAAGCTTACTATCCGGCATTTCTTGGAATCGAAACTTGTTTCGGAAACTTCAGCTGTCACCACTGCGACTCTACAGGACGACGGAACTGCAATTATGAAGGAAAATGAGTTATACGGCACCAGCGTCAAAACCCGAGATACTTCAAACATTCAGGGAACAGAGAGCGACAAACACGTACCGAGAAACGACGCCATGGGCCGCACAGCTGTCCAAGAAGTTGGGGTTATGGAAGAAAGGGATGAGCACTCAGAGATAGAAAGCGTTCACTCCGTAGAGCGTTCCGATGTTCAGCAGGTCGAAGATGGAGAAGAAAATGACGAACAATCAGAGTCTTCAAGCGTCGACATGCGTAGTCCCAGTTTTGAGCACGCTGGAAGCGCAGAAGAGAGTGAAGGAAAGTGGCAGAGAACTGTTGTTGACTTACCGTCTCAGGTTATGCACGAGAAACCTGATCCTGTATTTGAAGTCGAAGTCGTGACTGGAACGGAAACGTCTCAGCATTCAAAGACGAAAGATAAGATTTCTGGTTTCTGTGATTCGGGGTATCGTTTTTCTTGCCGCTCCCTCGTCTGTCCACTACCGTTCAAAGAGGAAGACTTCGTCGCTTCGTCCGATCTTGGCGCCGCGGAACCCGCTGCGAAGGCAGCGGCTAAGCCTCAAGTTGACCTTGTTGAAGAAATTGTATCCCCTAGTGCAAGAGGCGCTTCGAACAATCTGGTGGTAACATCAAAAGACACCTTCGACGTTGACAAGAGAATGAACAGAAAGAATTCTAACCTTTTGTCTCTCCATCCGACGGAACCAGCTGTGAGGGTATCTCCAAAGCCTCAAGTTGATCTTGCTGAAGAGACTCTCGCCGTTTCGTACAAGCTGGCGGTAAGATCCAAAGATATCTTGGCCATCGAAAAGGGAAGGAAAAGGAAGAATTCGAACGCCTTTCTACTGCTTCAGAATGGGGAAAACGTCCACTCTTCACCCGCTGTCCGTGTAACGAAACCGTCAATAAGGGCATCCGTAAAGCCTCAGGTTGATATTGTTGAAGCGACTATACCCCCTAGTCTGGCAAGGGGCGCTTCGAATAATCTGATAGTGGCAAGATCGAAAGATATCTTGGACGTTGAAGATGGAAGAAAAAGGAGTTTGAACGTCTTTCAACGGCTTCGGAATGGGGACAACGACTCATCGCCGGCTCTACATTCCACGGAAGTTACTGTGAACGCATCCACAAAGCCCCAAGTTGATCTTGTCGAAGAGATTGGATACCCTAGTGCAAGAGCTGCTTCGAACAATCTGATCGTGGTTCGATCCAAAGACTTGTTATACGTTGACAAGCGAAGGAACAGAAAGAATTTTCAACTACTTGAGAATGGGGGACACATCCACTCGTCGCCCGAAATCCATACAGCGGAACCAACTGCGAAGGCATCCGCAAAGCCTCAAGTTGATCTTGTTGAAGTGATTTTATCCTCTATTGCAACAGGTACTCCGGATAATCTGACGGTGGTGAGATCCAAAGATTTCATAGGGACCAACAAGAGAAGGCACACAAAGAATTTGAACGATGGGAAAAAGGTGAAGAAAAATCAGTCGCCTTCGGAGGTGCTGGCAACTCCATGCGCTGATCTCAGCCATGCCTCCGGCCTATCTGGGTCCTCGAATGATTGTTCGTTGAAGCCGAAAGGTTCAAAGTCGCTCATGACCATCAAGTCGCCCAACCGCAACAAATCAGGAAGAGAAGCAAAGACAAGCGACGGGGAGTTCAGCAGTGTGAATTTCTCCCAACGGATAGCAGCCTTGGTGGAAGAGACATGTGATGGCATTTTCAAGGGTACCCTTTCTGCCTTCAATCCCGAAGAACACGCCGCTAACGTTGTTCATCGAGCCCACTCTCATCCCAATGCATCGCTATTCGACGAAAGGGAAAATCAAATCGAAGAAGCATGTAGTGAGAACGACACGGATCAAGCTCATGAAACTGAGGTCATTCAAGATCTCGGGTTCTCTGAGTTCACTGTCGCAAAGCCTGAAGCTGTCACTTCCAATACTCTCGCCGATGTCATTCCTGACCGCGAGACGCCGTCATCAGCGTGCCATCGAAGAAGGCACGATCATCCGATTTCTAAGGAAGCGAATCTACATGCCCTATTGTTCTCGGAATCGGCTAGCTTTGATTCGGATGTCCTAGGACTGAATGATTCATCCGAACTGTTCGACGAGAATTGCAAAGGCAAAGATGAGGGACATTTTTCGTCAGCGAAACAACGAAATGAGACTGAAGAAATCAATCATTTCACGCTCCCAAAGGATAACCTGTCACGGGTTCGACCTAAACACCAAGGCGCCCAGGTGTCGATAGGGCCTCAAGGAAATGGCCAAATTAGCCGGGCAACCATGACCTACCCATTATTGTCGAGTCTGTTGCGCCGGCGCGATCCAGCTCTGTTTTTGTTTTCGAATTCCGAAGAAAGTGCCGCTACATTGGACGAGGTACCATTTGAGGAACCAGAGGCTTTAGAAAATGTGGTAGTGTGGCAGAGTCACTCGTTTCTTGAAGGGAAAAGAGTCGATGTAGAATCCAGAGAGGAGATCAACGTAGAAGGGCAACGTCACTGCGATGAGAACCCATGTCAGGATGCCTCTGGTACCCAACCTCAAGAGAATGATTGCCATCAACAAGCCACGAACATAGTCGTTCCTTCGGCGACTATTGTTAAGCGACCTGATGATTTTGATGATCGAGTCCTTCCAAGGAAGAGACCGGAACGACGGCACAGGAGGAATAATCTGCAGCTTCCAGAGGACGACTGGGTTCCACAAGTTCCTGTGCCTAAACCTCAAGAGCAGAAGGCACGTCAAAGGCAAGAACTAAAAGCTTCTGACGACTGGGATATGGAGTTGGATATTCAATCAAAGAATGCATGGGATTTACGAGTCCATGTACAAACGAAGATAATGGAATCTCCACACAGACCCTGCCTTCAAGTGCTTCCAGCCACGCCGACCAACGTGGTACATAACCTGCCAAGGAGACCAGCCATCCCACACGCTGTACCGCTTGCCCACAAGGTTTCTTCTCGGAAGACTCCTCCACCTTCTCGGACTTCACTTTGGATAAACAACCCATCTGTTTGGCAAAGTAAGCCGAACTTCCGAGTTCCAAGCAAGGAACTATGGAGGGACAGAAAAATTTCCCAGGAACCACAGTATCTCCCGTCGCTCACCGATAGGGATGAGAATACGTTCTTCAAAATGCGCTAAAGGGACCAGACGGTGATGTTTTGGTCGACATAATTCACTTGAATCTTACATGAAAATCTCGGGGCACTACTCCAATGACCTGCTTGGCATCAAACGCAATGATTTCTTCTGGCGTCCCAATCTCAAGCCATCGTGCATAGATCTGATGTGATTTCCGATTCGGGAAGTGAATTCTGGCCACATCGGCCATGGTACTGATCGTGGTCGGGCTAGTCGTCTCCGTTTCTAAGGCATCTTGAATTGCCTGTTTCAAGATTGAGTCTTCCTCCTCTGTGAAGGGTTGATGATCCAATGCCGGGTCAATAGAGCGTTCCCATTTTCGACGAACTTGATCCCGAGTCCTATTGGGAAAATGAGTCGCCGCATAGGTGATTGCCCAACTTGCATCTGTATGAGGTTTGGTGCCTTTTCCTGTCGTCGTTGCTGCTGCTGCTGCTGATGGTGGTGGGGCTATTCTTTTTCGAGACGACGTTTTCGAGGTAGCCGTTCGTGGCGAGACAGATTGTTCAGGAGACGGGGCACCTCTGGTGGAGCTATCCCCGACGTCCTCATGATCGTTCCCGCCTTGTCCTTCATGATCATTGCTTTGTTGATATATCTTG
>Ga0194115_10004360_pt1 | contig 15265 bp, 11 predicted proteins | sample TA2MahsurfametaG_3_FD_148656 | JGI IMG/M metagenome (GOLD analysis project Ga0194115, IMG submission 148656) | Freshwater microbial communities from Lake Tanganyika, Tanzania - TA2015002 Mahale S4 surface | ecosystem: Environmental > Aquatic > Freshwater > Lake | place: Tanzania: Lake...
TCGCGACGACATCCGTGGTCCACCATATCGTGATGATCTTCGCGGGCTGGCTCCTCGGGATGACATCCGAGGACGACCCCTTCGAGATGATATGCGTGGTCCAGGTCCTCGCGACGACAGACATGCCCCACCTCGGGACGACAATGTTGGTATTCCTCGTGATGAAATGCGTGTTGTCACGTCTCACAACGACTTCCATGCTTCTTCTCGCGATGATATGCGTAGTGCAACGCCGCACGACGATGTACACCGAATTTCTCGGGACGATACGCGTGGTCCTACACCTCGCAGTGACATCTATGGTCTGCCTCGTGATGATATGAGTGGTCCACCTCCCCGTACTGACCCTCGCGGTCCCCACATTCGCCATGATACGCGAGCTCCACAAACGATTGTGGCTCGCGACGATGAACGCGGGAGACAGCTTTATCGAGATGAAGATAGGAACAAGTCAGGGAATCGCGAGGATCCGAGAGTCGTTTCCGATGGATTTCGTGAGGCCGCCTCTGGAGGCTTTAGAGACGAACTTGGCGACCGTCTCCGAGGTTTTCGAGATGACAGCCCACGGCCTTCTCGTTTTGTGTCGCTTGACGCTCCAATGCTCGAAGGAAAGCGGCACGACTCACGGTCACTCGAGGACTCGCTAAACGGCAGAAGCAACTTGCCACCCCGAGACGCCCAGCTAGAACAGGCTCGCGAAATTCACCGTGATATACCACCTCACGACGGACCCCGAAGGCGTGACATTATGCAAACAGACGACGAATTTGCACGGGCAGCTGCGCCGGGTTTATCGTATGATCGACCCAGGAAACCCGTAGAGATAGATCAAGGACGAGACTCTCAGGGCAACAGCGACTTATTTCGAGATGGCATGGGGAACCACGAAAACATGCCCGGCAGGGTGCCTCCTTCATTCAGCCGAGATGTGCTACCAGAAACGGCTTCCCTACGCCAGTCTATAGCCCCCACATTCCGAAACGACCCAGGACCAGTTCATGCGCCTCTTTCTGATCAACCGCCTTATCGGTTTGAAGAACGGAGCTCTTTTCCAGAACGAGGGCGTGTCGGAGGAGGGCGAGGAGCCAGTGTCGAGCAGGGCGGTGGTGTCAGGATTGGCCAGGAAAACTTTGGTTCCGGACGCGGATCGGGTTATCCGCGAAACGATGGTCCTGCTCCCGATTTTCGTTCTTTGGACGCTGGAGGAGGCGGGGGGAGCACGCAACCGGATAGGCGCACTGTTCCTATGCGAGGAAAACTCAATTGGACTCCCCGGGATGAGCCGCCTTCAGATCGCGGGGTGGAACCTGTGAAAGACGTGAAAGAACCACCTGTTCCACGGGTATCTCCATCCAGCGGAGTAGAGATAACCGATGCAACCACTCCCACAGCTGCCGTTAGCTCCGAGATGGTAGTGGTCCAGAAATCGGACGCAGAAAAAGCCCAAGAACCTCCAAGACCACTATCGCCACCACCTTCCAGCAAGCCTTCAGGGGTTGTGATGGCTCTCGCTCGACTTGCCGACCTTGAAGCACAAATGGAGTATGCATATGTGAAGCATATGCTTCTTGTCAAACGACAAAGAGAGCTAAAGCTACAAGTCAAGATTTTGGAGGATCTTCCGGTGGGTCTAGAAGCCATCAAGGACGACCTAGCCTCAATGACTGCTGAAGCGATCGCCAACGCCGAGCTCTATCATTAGTTAGGAAGTTAAGCTAAACTCAAGCAGTAAACTCCAAATTTACAGGTCGTTTTATGCATAGAATTCCAAGATCCGACGCCTACAGTAAAACAACAGAACCGTTTCGAATGCCCAGAACACACGATATATTTTTCAGGCAGATCCCTCTGTTGTGCTCGATTCTGCCTCAACTCTTGATGCAAGAGTTTTGGCTGATTCAACAATCCGTTCCAACATGGAAACAGCATGTCGCTTATTCTCGATACGGCTACCGAATTGAGACGAACTCAGTTGCAACAAGCCCGTGTCATCATTCCAACGGTTGCCCACAATTTCCTTCATGACCAGTCGTTCGATATCTGTTAGGGGGATATGTTGTGTATCCACCTGAAGTGTAACCTTATGTTCATTCGGCTTCACAAAGGGTGCTTCCAACAGTCTCCCATACGTCGTCGTCTTGTATCGGAGGACATGTTCCGGAATTCCACATTTTAGATATTTGATGGGGGGCGGAGTGAATTGTGATGTCCCCATAAAGGTCTTCCCTTCTTGTATAGTATCAAAAATTTCTTGAAATGGTGATGAATAGTGTACACTCCCCCCCAATGTCGTTTTTTCAGAGGATATATCCGTCGCATGTCCTCTCATTGTGATGCCTTCCACATTCATTACGGCAGGAGGGAACTTCGCCTTCATTGTTCGCCGAAGCATTCTGTGCAGAGGAAGTTTGTGAAGGGACATATTATGATTCTGGAAATATACACCTGAGGTAGTCGATGCAGCAGTTCCTTTTTGTGGATGGTGACGGGAGGAAGTATGGGCAAGATGCCTGTGAAATGGAAGCTATCGTCTTTTACGAATGAGCTGTTGGAAGTTTCCCCACTGGCGACGACGAAAATTGATGCTGATGAATCCAAGGATGAAATTCTGTCACGCCGTGTCGACCGACCTTGACCAAAAAACGTTCGTAATACATACAACCCGAAGTGGATGGACTTGTGGTCAAAACCTGCAGAGATTTCATTGGTCATTTCGGCCAGACGAGCGAACGTTCTGGTGTACCGTATAGTGTACATACATACCCGGCAGTAGGTCATGAGCCCGTCGACGATGGGCAATTTCTGATCTCCAACCACCAATTCGTGGCCCAACAATGTGAATCTCGGACGAAATCGTTGTTTCTAGAGGTTTGTTACACAGCAAGCAGACGGTACATTCTCATTATCATCTCAGTCTACTAGCTAGGGAGGCACCCAACGACGAGAACCCTTACATCGACCATATGTCCAGTCTTCAAAGGGCAGTTGAGGCGGCTAAGCAGTCGACACCGACCTATCTGACATCACATGGGCAGTTTGAGCGGAGCTTTGCGTCTGGTCTTGATTTGACAGAATTCGGGAATTCCTCAAAGGCCGATGACCAAAGAGAGAGTGCAGCTTCTCATCTTTTACGAGTAAAGGCGAAGGAAAGGAAAATAAAGGAAGATGAGGAAATTGCAGAACAAAGGCTTCAAGAAATCATCAAGGATCGTTCTGCCCAGATAAATGAAGTCCTTCGGAAACAGAAACAGGAAGGGAATGTCGTCGTCAATACTCTGGTTCAGATGCACGCTAGTGACACAAGTGACTTGAGTATGTTTCGGAAGAATAAAAAACTGAACAAGAAATTGAACTCGGACAGAAGGCGGAGTGGGGGGGCCTCAACTGCTACTACTGCAAAAAAGTCAATGGGAAAGGCCCACAAAAAATCATCGCGGTCCAAACACTGAAAGATATCGATTGGTAAGTCTCCTTTGCCGCTTCAACAACATTTTTCATTTTGTGGAGGACGAATTCCGTTGGATGAATGAACGGGTGATAAATATGAAGCCTATCCTCATGAATATATATTGGGCAGCTGGGGGGGGATAGATTGTCATTTGTCACACACGTCTGTTTCTTTGACATTATCGTCATCGTCATCACCATCCCTTATTGAAGCATCTACGACCGATGCAGGAAATAAGGACCATTGTCCTGCCAACAAACTTAGCTCCCCTGTGAAAAGACAGCGTCGCCTGTGCAGTACGCTACTCGGTGCTGCGTCAATAGACCAAGTTGTTGGCGGGACAAGGGCCCATACTAATTCGGACCGATCAGAGAGTATCTTTCACGCCCTGTAATGGCTTCGCTCCCCTGAAAAGACGGCATCGCGTGCACTACACGAGTCGGTGCTGCGTCAATAGGCCAAGTCATTACAGGACGTGAAAAATACTATCTGATCGGTCTATATTATGGACTCTTTAGGCATGCACGCGCCTTCTAATCCTACGGATGAATCATACACTTCGTCATCACTATCATCATAGCTTAGGATCCTCCTACCGTATTACACGGTAGATAAGCGGTACCCCCGTTAATGCTGAATAACGCGCTTTTTCAGTATCGCTACGAATAGAATATGTAAAAATTCCACATTCTCTACAACGATGCGCTTGGAACAAGGTGAAAAAGATTCAGGAAAATTCCTGGTGCCGCTTGTCTACCGTGTAATGCGGTAGTTGAGATCTGCAGTCCGTCCCATAGATTATTTTTTTCTTGGTTCGAATCAACGGACTTTAACTCGGTTCCGACTGTCCTTCGCCCGATTTTTGCCCTACCGGTAACAACGGTTGCTTCGTCTGAATATCGTACATCCCGTACTCGTGTGGGCTGACGATCAACTTGTCGGCATCGCTCGAGGGTCCAATACCGTAGCCGCAAGGCGTACGATACAAGAACAATAGTTGTACTTCATTTCGACATTGAGGAGGGACCTATTACATTTTTATCTTGTTACTACCAATGTCTCCAAGTCCTATTTTTCCGGCGGATCGTGCGAATCTCAAGGCCTTTAGCCCGGTACGACAAAAAATCGTCCTAGACATACGGATATCTCGATGTGGCAATATTTGGTTCAGCTTGCCTCACACCCCATGTATTTTCTTCTTTCATCATATTCAGGTCCTTGATATTGCATGCGCTGATGCTCGGGCAGCTTATGAAAAAGTCAAGGCTAGTCGTGGTCCACCTGTAGTTTCTGATGTGGCCGGTGCTCCCGTAAGTTCTATATGGATAGGTACCTGAGTCCAGTGGTATTTTTTCTCTTGGCTTTTTCTTAAAAAATCACTATTGTTGGGCCCCTCCTTTTTGTGTCAGTATCGAGCATGTGCCATTGATTCCTTAAAGTCGGTCATTGATAGTGAATGCAAGTCCTTGTTCGATGATCTTTTGTATTGCCACAAGAAGAATGAATATGACTACGGAAAAAAGTGCCATTCGATCCGACGATCACTTCTCGAATGCTCAGTAAAGAATAAGATCGGTGAGCTTGGGAAGAGCTACGCATAAATCGCGCGCGAGTCTATTTTTATTTCAAAAAGTGATGAACAGGTTCATGTCTGATTTGAATAGACCTGGCCTTTCGATTGAGGCTTGAGTTTCGCTTCTGGGGTAAGACTAAGCCGCTTTGAGGCGTTTGAGAGGTGCTTTCACCTCCTTTCAGTTAGTGTAACTTTAGCCCGATACCCTATGGCTACATGATATCATTTTCCGTCCTACTCAATTAGATGATTCGGCGTTTCGATGGTGGCCATCTCTGCTTCATCATACTACGTCACTTTGCCTCCCTAATTTGTCTTGGTCTTTGTCAACCGTGGAAACACAGTGTAGTACCTGTACGTTGGCCCCCTTCCAGGAAATCGGAATATCACGAGTACCAGTTGTAGTCGTGCCCGGAAAGGAACGCTTTGGATTGCGGCGAAAAATCAGCTATTGGAACTATACGGTAGAGCCCAAAGCTCGGCTTCCTGGATACAAGGAGCAGTTCCTCAAGCTACGCCGTGAGAAGGTAGCTAAATTGACTACAGTTCGACAAAGAATTGGATATTTGACGCGCCTGGAAAGAGATCATACGAAGCAAGATCCAAAGGCAAATGTCGTAGCTACTTTAGGGGGAAAAACGGCTAAACTACTCCTCCCTTAATCGCTTTTTCTCTCGACTTTCGGCGGAATCGAACCTTGACTCCCCTTGTCGTTGATTTCTCTCTAGATCTGTAACGATCTTCAAAACCTTCGTCCTTTCCTTGGCCAACCTCATCTCGACTCGTGCAGCATACATACTTTGTCGAGTCTCCGTCGAATGATTCTGATATGGTTGAATAAATTCCTCAGTCCCTATACTTAGTAGGGGATGAAGTTCTCGAAGAGTCTCTCGATATTGCTGTGCGAGTGCTGAGATGTTCGGCGCGCATGATAGATCTTCCAGAGCTTTCGTCGTCCGATGGGCGATTTCGACTAGTGTACACGTAAGATCTTCCGCTCGATCAAGGTCCTTTAACAACTTTTCTCTTTTCGACATCTTTTCTTCAATCCCACGTAATCGTTCCTCCCGAATGGAAATTTCTGCCTTTATTTTTTCTTCTTCCGATGCCACAGCCTGTGCACGACTTTGTGCTGCCATGGCAGCAAACTTACTTCCCCGTCCCGTACCGGTGGTGGTAGTTGCAGGTGTTGTTGTCGTAGTAGCCGCCGCCGCTGGCTGTGTCCCACTGGCAACACTTGCTGCTGCTGACCTACCCGTCATTGCCGCAAATTTGTCACGACGGGGTGCCTGGGGAACGACTGGGGGAGAAGATTCTGAGGACATTATCGGTTTTGGTTGCAATAGACTGTAGATACGAAACTGCTGTTTTTGATGGATTCGAAGGTAGTAGAAATCATAAAGGAAACTCGTTTTCACTGTCAAGATGGTGTAGCGACAGACAGACAATCTCGACTTGCTCGATCAATTTCTCAGTTTCGTACGTATGTATGATTCCTATGGATGCCAGATGCTACTAATCCCTGGCGGATATGATAGACGACGCTCCTCTTGCCGCGGAGCGAGAAAGAGGGTTGAATACTGTGAATAGAAGCAGTCCCTTACCGCTATATTTCCTTGCTTTGCTGAACGCCTAACCGTTGCAATCGCAATACTCGCAACCGTCTCGGTGAGACGAGGGCAGTAGGCATCTTTCGTACTGTAGCAAGTGTAGTAACCTCATCAAGGTGGATCGGATCGCAGCAACCCCGCCCCGCCGACGTCTCTTTTCGAAAGAAACGAATTCTGGGAAGAACTTTGCGATGAGAAGGGTACGGAGAGGGGGACGACAAGAAAATTCGCTTACGTATGTGAACTAAAGAATGATTGGCCAAAAAGACAACCTTCTTCTTCTCGATACCCTATCACATGATAGAGTTTCCCTTCGACGGCGGGAGAGAGGCATATTCATGGGATTGTTGGCATGATTACTACCCTATGTATCCTATTTATGTATGGCGCTATCATTCACACCTGATCGCCAGATTAGTTCGTGAACGTATCTCACCTCTTCGCGACGTACTTCGCCTGAGGGATGAGGATCAATGATTCTTCGTTATGCATACGACCCCACCGAGGCGAGTCGTATAGGGAGAATAATGGCTGGCGGAATCGGGTGAGCAAACAAGGCAAAACGAGAATGTTGAAGCCAAGCAGGCTTTTGCTTGTGCTCCAATGTCCAGGCCTTAATCTTTTGTCCTTGATAACACCATCCACCCATTTTTTAATTCAAAAACCATTCTGAACCACAAACACAAAACAGATTCTCTTGTCGGGACAGAGAGTGATTCCCTCCGCCCTGTTATTCTCGTCATAGTTCTCCAGTGAATGCAGTCTAACGGAAAGGACTGTAGAGGAAGAATGGAGTCTTCCCGTACGAATAATGGCCTTTCGTCGTGGGGGGATGCCGCTTCACAGTCACAGAGAACTCGCTCACCTCTTCGAGTAAGAAGGAGATGTAGTCTGACTGTTACGCTCTTTGGTTTACTTCCATACAGCGCAGAGTCGTATCTTCCGGGTTCAAGCCATTTATATTCGTGTGGAGGAAAATACCGATCCACCCTACCATCCTCTCATCAGAGAACTGCCTTGTTCGATGCCCCTCCATTTGATGAAAGTGGAGATTCGTTTCCATCTTGGATGAACGGACTTTCTATGAAGGGTCAAAATGCAACCTTCCGTACCGAAACAGCCGACTACACGACTTTTCCAGGAAAGAACAGAGTCCCTTTCATTAGTCCCCTTCCCGTTGCTAATGGAGGAGAAATTCCCAGGGGGAAGGTGAACCGGGAATCACCGACAGCTCCAGAAGTCAACAGTTGGACGTCGATCATGGGTGGTGATTTCCTACAAAAGGAGCAACGGGAAACCGTGGACCAGATCTACCAGGATCTTGCAGATATGTCGGCATATGACTGCGAACAGGTAGAAGATTATTGGGGCAAAGTGTTGCCAGTAGTCTCCTATCTTGGAACCGAACGAGTAACTAAAATTTATGATGCTCTTCGTGTGGCCTATAGAGCTCATCGAGGACAAATGCGGAAGAGTGGCGAACCCTTCATTGTCCATCCCGTGGAGGTCTCCATACTCTTGGCTGGACTGAAAATGGATGCTGAAACAGTCATGGCAGGCCTACTTCACGATACAGTGGAAGACACAGACTTGACTTTTGAACTTGTAGAAGAAATGTTCGGTTCAGTCGTCCGGTCGATTGTGGAAGGCGAAACGAAGGTATCCAAGCTACCTAAACTTGCATTCGCGGAGTATGCAGACGAGCAAGCCGAAAACCTCCGACAGATGTTTGTCGCTATGACGGATGATTACCGAATTATTATTGTCAAGCTTGCTGATCGCCTACACAACATGCGAACACTCCGTCACATGAAACCAGAGAAGCAAATCAAGATTAGCCGTGAAACATTGGATATCTTCGCTCCGTTAGCTCACCGGATGGGAATCTGGCAATTCAAAAGCGAATTGGAAGATACCGCATTTATGTATCTTTACCCTCAAGAATACAAGCGACTAAATCGTCGCCTCCGACAACATCAGAAGACTTTTCAAGATACGTTGGACCGCTCACAGAAGATGCTCCGTGAGCGTCTCAATTCGGACCGCACCTTACGTGACCAAGCTATGGAGGTTAGTGTTTCAGGTCGAACGAAGGAGATTTACTCTCTGTGGCACAAGATGGAAACAAAGGGAGATCGGAATATTGATCACATCGTTGATGTCGTGGCGTTACGTGTAGTGATTACTCCCAAGCAAAGTCCTGAAGACGAAGAAAATGCGTCTGACAGAGGAGTCTGGCTTTGCTATCACGTTTTGGGACTGGTTCAGCATTTGGATGGTTTCCAGCCAGTGCCTACACGAGTTAAAGACTATATTTCCTTTCCGAAACCGAACGGCTACCAAAGTCTACACACGGCGCTAATCCTAAACGGGCAGAAGATTGAAGTACAAATTCGGACCAGTATGATGCATCAAGTTGCTGAATACGGAATGGCTTCTCACTGGGCGTATAAGGATAATATCCAGCGACAGAATGGAAGGGCTGATCTTTACAATACACCCTGGCTTTCAAGTATCAAGGAATGGCAGAATGAGAAATTGAACGCTCGAGACTTTGTCGATAGTGTCCGAAGCGAACTCCTAGGAAAGCGCGTTTTTGTCTTTTTGCGGAATGGAAAGATTCTTAATCTTGCTCGAGGTACTACGGCCGTGGATGCCGCCTTTCAGATCCATACCGAAGTCGGTCTAACCATGTATGGGGTAGAAATCAATGGTAAGCCTGTTCCCATTTCATATGAGCTGCAGAATGGCGACGTCGTGTCGATCTTGACCGGACAAGGCAGGCCGTCGACGGAATGGATGCGGTATGCCAAGAGTAGATCGACTAGATCTAAGCTGAGATCGTACTTTCGCTCAAAACAGAAAGAAAGGTAAGTCCTTCCGTTTTCTTCAGAATCGGTCGCGTTGTGTGGGTTCTCGGTCTCACCCGTTGCATCCGACAGCCTTCAAGAGGCAGGAAAAATCCTACTGATGGACTATCTTTCTATGCACGCTGGCTTGATTCGGAAAGAATCGTACATCCAAGAGGATTTTTCTGTGCCAGCTAAGATTGAGGACGTCGCTGCGATGCTTCCTGGGAATACTCAATATGACGACATGGAAGACCTCTTGCTGACCATCGGGAAACAAACTGACCGAGCTATGCTTCATGCTTTTGTTTCGAAACTATTCAAGGTTCCGCAGAGAGTCCTCGTTGAAGCAGAAAAAGACGGCGATTTTCTAACGAAGAAGGTTATCGAGGCGGTAAGTCAAAATCATCGGCAAGCAGAAGATGCGGCGGCCGCCCTGGCGAATTCGCACCAGGACGACGAGGAAGAAGTAGTAGGGAAGCCGGCTTGGCCTAAGCCATCCGTAACGTTGGACAAGGCCATTAAGAATGTTTTCGACGGTCCTCCGGAATACGCCGACCCAGAGCACATTTGTATGGATTGTTTACCCATCTATGGAGATGAGATTGTCGGAACTAGACCAGAAGGTAGGGAAGATGCGACGCCCAAGGTTCATCGAATGGGTTGTCCGCATGCTCAACGCGCAATAAATCGGGCACTCGCCGAGAACCAGCGAGCAGGGACGTCGAAGTCAAAATTTGAATTCAAGGATCGAATCGACAGTGTGACCCTTCGACGAAGCGTACGGAATCCTGCTCTTCTCAAGCAAGTATCAACGGAAGTAGAAGTTCCCGTGAATTTGCTATGGGCTGAATTTCAAGAGCCTGGAGACGCCGAGATGTCATTCCCATGCGAGGTGGTGGTTCATGCCGAAGACCGTAAGCTTCTCTTGGCAGACTGTTCAGAAGTAGTCTCGGAACAATCAGAGATTGTTAAGACTGGAAGTCAGACGACGAATGAGCACGCTACGCTCGTGTTCTTGATCCAAGTTCGAGGTATTGTGGAGCTTCAGCAGCTGATGGACAGCTTACAGCAGATCCGCTCAGTCATGTCGGTGGAAAGACGGGTAAGTCCCAATGTCATATCTGTGCCTTCTACTTGCGAAAAACAAAGGTTCATTTTCTAACCTCCGTCACTTCAGTTTGGAGCCGAACTCTTGGGTCTACCCTTCTAACCAGCAGTGCACGTGACATCCTGGGGGCACTGAACCACAATTTTGTACATTAGCTAGATCAACAACAACCAGACACAACCTCATCTCCAGTACACTCATACACCTTAGGCCGATAGGTCGCACATCTTAATTTTCTACTTCATCATTCTTAGTACACCATTTGTTTTCTTCTTTGGCTTCTCTGTATGGTTAGGACAAAGGACTTTCTATTTCTAGCGTTCTCTACAGTGAATTAATCTGTTTGTACAGTGATCCTAGCTCCTTCAGCTGTTCTACCACCGCCGTGATTGAGGTCGACCAGATTGAAACAGCACTTGGCTCTAGTTTCAGGTGGAGGTCTAGTGAGTCCACTAGCCGTCGAGACTTCATTACGTCCTGTATTATGACATTCGTAATGATGAATGACGATGGAGATTGGTTTTGGAGCGGAGATTCATATCGAGTCTCGGACAATGCCGTTATGGCAGCCCACCATCCATCCGTCGATGATGAAGAATCGTCCATCGATCGAAGGACGCCCCGATGAGGATCAAATTGTACTCTCATTGTCCCTCCTTCAATACTGTAATCAAAGTTGGATACATCTACAGTTGCCTCCAGTAGTATGTCGTTTGGATCATCCTGAACAACAACTCTTTGTCGATTCTCTGCAGGAATTGGTGTGTATGCCATTCGGAGTAGGATATCCTCTTCTTCCTCTAGATCTCGTCGATCCAAGGACGACATCAAGTTAGATGATGATTCTCCAAACATGTCATCTCGACTATCAAGCCAGTGTTTCAATACAGGAAAGTTACTTGGTAGTTTCGTCGTACCGCCGTAACAAAGACGATACGTTCCTTCCAATATCTCGAGTAGTAGCTCGGACTGTCGTATGGTACGTGTCAGTCCATCCTTGACAGAATCCGGCAGTGATGCTGGCCATCGTGAGTAAGCCAGCACGGATAGAAATAGGACAGCACGATACCAGTCAGCTTCCCTAGCAACATCGTCTAGAGAAACATCCGAAGATGAGACCTGCCACTGGACCAGATTCTTCTTGATCGTTCCTCCTCCCGAAGCTGAAGGATCATCGATCTGAATTCTTCTTTCTTCGGTTGCTTGCATGAGGGCATCATGAAGGCGACAAAGCTCCGATAGCGGTAGATTGTCCACCTCATCATCATCTGTCGATGCCAATTGTGCAACTTGTTCAAGTACTTTGCTCATCAGACCTCACCAAGATGTTTTACTGGCCAGGAGACTTGACAACAGTGGTTACAGTTAGAGGTTTGGCGAAAATGACAGAGGCATCCCCGACTGGGGGGGGATGGTCGTATCTTCACCTTCGTACGTATGTATCTAGGATCACGATTCGAAACCATCTGACTCGGTCGATCTAGTCGGTCTTCGGAATGTCGATGAAGCGAAACGATGACTGTCTCCTTGACCATGGGGATTCGTCTGGCTGCGATCAACATCAGCACCCGTGAGGACTGGAATACAGAATACATGGCAGTGTCGGGGGGACCTTGTCGCATCATCCTTGACACAAAATAATTGAAAAACATCTACCATGTCGGCCGCTACAGCCACAATGCCAGGTGCAAACTCGAGTAGTATGGCAAAATATTATGCATCAAAAATTGCCGAACTTGGTGAGGTGAGTGTTTGTCGTTTCTTGGTATGCGTTGGTGGTGAACGTGTAGCTGCCTCAAGGATATCCTCTCTGACACAAACATTGGATTTTATGTCCTAGACGGTACACGAACGAACAGCAGACTTGCAACGTCTAAAGGCACGCCGGAATGAATTGAATGCTAAGGTCCGAATGCTCCGAGAAGAATTGCATCACCTTGCAGAACCTGGTTCGTATGTTGGAGAAGTCGTCAAACAAATGGGACAGAACAAGGTTCTTGTGAAGATCAATCCAGAGGGAAAGTATGTCGTAGATCTAGATCAGACACAGGTGGATATTAAGGATCTCGTCCCGAATACCCGTGTGGCACTCCGAAACGATTCCTATACGTTACACAAAATTCTTCCAACCAAGGTCGATCCCCTTGTGAGTCTGATGAAGGTAGAAGCTGTTCCAGATTCGACATATGATATGATTGGAGGATTAGAAAAACAGGTTATGGAAATCAAGGAGGTGATTGAGCTTCCGATTAAACATCCTGAGTTGTTTGAATCTCTAGGTGTCGCTCAACCGAAGGGTGTTCTGTTGTATGGACCACCCGGTACGGGCAAAACATTATTGGCAAGAGCTGTCGCTCATCATACAGATTGTACCTTTATTCGTGTTTCGGGTGCAGAATTGGTACAGAAGTATATTGGAGAAGGTAGTCGTATGGTCCGTGAGCTCTTCGTCATGGCTCGAGAGGCGGCGCCATCTATCATCTTTATGGATGAGATTGATTCGATCGGTACTGCTCGTGGAGGTGGTGGTGGAGGTGGTGGTGATTCAGAAGTCCAAAGAACAATGTTAGAACTCCTCAATCAACTCGATGGTTTTGAACCTGCACAGAATATCAAGGTCATTATGGCGACGAATCGGATTGATATCTTGGACGCAGCACTATTACGACCAGGACGGATTGATCGGAAGATTGAATTCCCTAATCCCAATGTTGAAAATCGTATGGCAATTATGAATATTCATTCTCGGAAGATGAATCTATTACGGAATATCGATCTAAAGGTAATCGCGGAGAAGATGATGAATGCCAGTGGTGCTGAATGTAAGGCTGTCTGTACCGAGGCGGGGATGTTCGCACTAAGAGAACGTCGTGTCCATGTAACACAGGAAGATTTTGAAATGGCAGTCGCGAAGGTCATGAAGAAGGATGGGGATACCAATGTCAGCTTACAACGATTGTGGAAATAAAGGAAAAACCCTAATTCATTCCCAGCCGAAAAGGCTCTAAGCCCGTTTTCGTAGTTGATTGCCTAGCCTCATATCGTAGCTTTCGTTAGTTTTCTTCGGCAATGGCCCTACTAGCACTATGATATTCTAAACGTCAACCCCAGAAGGATACAAAAGAGGAACTGTACCTTGGCACTCCCTCCGACATGTGGATTCAATAGTTTACCTTCCTTGCTGTAGATTGCAAGAATCTCCTTACGAGCAAGTGGAAAGGATACCAAGGGCAAAAGTCTTAGGACTGAAAAGGAATGAGTCATCCAATCAAGAAGGACAAGTCCATAGGCGATGGATATATTGACTACAAACTCGATTCGACAAAAATTTGGACCGAATCGTACTGCCAAGGTACGTTTCTTCGCCAAGACATCGGTATGTCGATCACGTAAATTATTCACGACGATGATATTCGTCGCAAGGACAGCCACCTGAATGGCAGGAGGGATAAATTTCCATGATGTCCTTGTCATTTCCTCATTCGACGCTGCTTGATTTGCAAGGTATAGGTAGGGTAACATCAACGTTGCGACTAAACCAAAGTATAAGAATACAAATAGATCACCAAGACCAGAATAACCGATAGAAAATTGTGAAATACCCAAGTATCCCAATGGCCATGGTCCACCTGTGTATGCGAATGCATTAAAGACGGAACTGATGATGATGAATCCTGTAAAGATAATTCGAGTTGTCGCATCTTCATGATTTGGATCAATATTCCGGATGAAATCAATGCCAAGACAAAGTCCAAGACTAAGGATTATAGTCGCTGCTGTTGCAGTCTGTCCCGGTGTTAACCAACCCTTTTGTGTTGCTCTTGCCTGTCCGACACGTTGTTCAGTATCGGCACCCTTGACAAAGTCTGCATAATCATTATGTAAATTCGTCCCCAATTGCATCAACATACAAAAGGCTGCCCATTGAATCATATATCTTTGATAGATGGTATGATTAATCGAATCATCCATTAGGGAATATTTAGCATTATATGATACCACTATGGGAGATAAAGATGCTGTCAATGTATGTGGTCGAGCAGCAATCCACCAAATTTTCCACAATGGTGGTTTCATTTCCACTTGTTTTGACATGAAGCAAAAAAGAGAAAAGAGACACACACGCACTGGAGAGTGTGATCCTGCAGTCTATGGCAACGACACGCCAAAGATCAACCAACTGTTCGGATTTTTTTGACGCTACTCCTCTTTACCAAACGTGATCATGGAGGGTGGAATAATGACGTGTCTCACAGGTGGACCAAGATCTCGTTCCACTCACAGTCACATCCCAAAAGCTGCGCTTTCTTCAAAGTGATCATACGAGTCGATAGTGTCGAACAATTTTTCGTCTGGATGTCAACACGATAGGGTGACAGAGCAAAATGATGCGAACCCCAACACATTTTGCACTTCGCGTTCCATCCGAAAGAATCACAATCACGCCCATACCCCCCACAAAAATAGATTTCCTTTTTTACATCCCTTTCATTCTACCTCTTCTCCATTACTCAATATGTTTGTGAATCGATGTGTATCCTTGGCTTCAACGACGATAAGGAGATCCAACAAGAACGTTTGGAGTCTCAACCGATTTTCAACAACAGCCGCGAATATACGACCCTTTAAGATCCTTGGCGTCCAACAAATTGCGATTGGTTGTGTTGAGAAAGG